>Ga0326727_10000318_pt1 | contig 203573 bp, 167 predicted proteins | sample MB2enrmetagenome_FD_207643 | JGI IMG/M metagenome (GOLD analysis project Ga0326727, IMG submission 207643) | Lab enriched peat soil microbial communities from McLean, Ithaca, NY, United States - MB29MY | ecosystem: Environmental > Terrestrial > Soil > Wetlands > Peat | place: USA: New York... | reverse complement strand
AAACGATTTTGTGCGAGAGGTCGATGATCTTGTCGCGGGAGAGCTTCATGTTGTCGCCGGTGTCGCGGCCGGCGGCGCGAATCACCTTGCGCTGCGTGATCAGGGTGTTCTTGATGCGCCGGAACATCTCCTGATAGCTGACGTTGTTCTCACGCATGTACTGATTGTATTGGCTCAGAATCTCCCGCACTTCATCGTTCAGCCGGTCCTCGACCTGCAGCTCTGAGGTGATGATTTCGTGCAGCAGGTCGGCAACCACCTGCGGCTCGACGGTTTCGAGCATCGTAGGCGTCAGCTTCTTGACCATCTCGCGAGACAGATAGACGACAAATTCCCTGGCTAGTAGCATTGAGCGGAAACGGCGTTGACTCTAGGTAGTGTACTACGGCAGCGGCCCGCGAGGCCGGACGCCTATCCATGGCTCAGATAGGCGAACCGGGCGAGGAACAGCGCCGTAAGCAGGTACACGAGCCAGTTCACCTTGCGAAACTCCCCGCGGATGATCCTCAGAACCGTATACGAAATGAATCCGAAGGCGATGCCGTTGCCGATCGAAAAAGTGAGCGGGATCGCCACCATCGTGAGAAATGCCGGAAGAGCGAACACCGGATCCGCCCAGGGTATCTCGGCGACGGTCGAAACCATCAGGCTGCCGACCACAATGAGGGCCGGAGCGGTGGCCGCCGCCGGGATCACGCCCACCACGGGCGCGACGAACAGCGCGGCGATAAACAGCAGCCCGACCACCACGGCCGTGAATCCGCTGCGGCCTCCCGCGATAATGCCGGCCGCGCTCTCGATGTAGCTCACCACCGTCGAGGTGCCCGTGAGCGAGCTGACCACGGTCGCCGAAGCATCGGCGAAGAGAATTCTTCCAACACGCGGGATGCGGCCATCCTTCTCGATGAGCCCGGCCTTCTTGGCGACCCCGATGAGCGTTCCGATGTTGTCGAACAGGTCCACAAACAGGAAGACGAACACTACTTCGAGGAACCCCACGCGCAGTATGGCGGGCAGATCCAGCTTCAGCGCCGTGGCGGTCGCATCGGACCAGCGGAAACTTTGCGGCTGCCAATGCACGATGCCGAAAGCCGCACCCACGACCGTCGTGGTAAGAATTCCGAGCAGCATTGCCGCCTTGACGCGCCAGGCCATGAGCCCGCCGATCAGCACCAGACCAAAAATCGCGAGCAGCGTGTTCGGCTCGCGCAAGTTGCCCAGCGCCACGGTGGTTTGCGGGTTCGCGACGATAATCCCCGAGTTCCGGAACCCGATCAGAGCGATGAAAAGTCCGATTCCCGCGGCGACGGAGGCGTACAGCTCCTGCGGCAGCGCGGCGACGATCAACTGCCGGATGCCGAATGCGGTCAGCAGAAGGAACGCCACCCCCGAGAGGAATACCGCGCCGAGGGCCGCCTGCCACGGAATTCCCAGGCCCTTTACGACGGTGTAGGTGAAGTACGCATTCAGGCCCATGCCGGGAGCGAGCGCGATCGGATAGCGCGCGAACAGGCCCATGAGGAGGCTGCCGAACGCGGCGGAAACGCACGTCGCGGCCGTCACCGCGGCCAGCGGCATCCCAGCCTCATGCAGGATGGCGGGATTGACGAAGACGATGTAGGCCATGGTGAGGAACGTGGTCGCGCCGGCGAGCGTCTCCGTGCGCCAGTCCGTGCCCAGTTCCTCAAACTGGAAGTATTTTTCGAGGGCTTTCCGCAAGGGCAGCGTGGATTCACCGCAGAGAGGCAGAGGACGCAGAGAAAATCAAAACCCTAGGCGCTTGTTGTTGGCTTTTCGCTGCGCTCTCTGCGTCTCCGCGGTGAAAAAGCTCTAGGCGTAGGTCGAAACCGCGCCGAGGTTCTTCTCGCTCCGCTCTTTGGTGATGCGTTCCAGGTAGCCGCTTGCGCGGAAGGCTGCCAGCGGCTCTTCCCCGAGTCCGTTGGCCTTGCGCCAGGCGCGGATGGCCGGCCGCACATCGGTCGAGAACGCGGCCTTCAAGCACTCCTCGGCGTCCACCAGGTCGCACTTCTGCTGGTGGACCGCAATGGCCGCGTGATCCACGATCTGCGCCTTCGCGTACAACTCCTGAGCGACCATGGCCGTCTGAATCATCTCTTCGATCTTGCCCTTCAGGTTGTGGCTCTGATCGACCATGTAGGCGATGTCGGCGCGCTTTCCGGTCTCCCACTCGAAATGGGCAATCTCGTAGAAGATCCGGAAGATCTGGTACGGGTCGATGGACCCCATGGTGAGATCGTCGTCGGAGTAGCGCCGGTCGTTGAAATGGAATCCGCCCAGCATGTCCTCGCTCAACAGCCACGCTACAATCTGCTCGATATTCTGCGCCATATAGTGGTGACCCGTATCGACGAGCACCTTGGCTCGCGGACCGACATGCTTCGATATGACGAACGACATGCCCCAGTCCCCGATATCGGTGTGGTAGAAGGCGGGCTCAAACGGCTTGTATTCGACCAGCATCCGCTGGCTGCCGCTCATCTTCGCGTCCACCTGCTTGAGGCAGTCGATGAACCATTGCTTGCGGTGACGGATATTCGCGGTACCGGGATAGTTCGAGCCGTCGGCAAACCACAGCGAGAGGTCGCGGCTGCCGGTCGCATTCATGATCTCAACCGAGTCGAGGATATGGGCGAGCGCGGCCTTGCGAATCTCGGGATCCGGATTGCCCAGCGAACCATACTTGTAGATCTGATCCTGAAAAACATTGGGATTGATGGCGCCGACCCTCACGCCATATTTTTCGGCGGCGGCCTTCATTACCCCGACGCTCTTGGTGCCCTGAGGAAAATCCCACAGGACATGTACGGCGACGCTAGGGCAACAACCGGTGAACTTGTGCACCTGCCCGGCATCGCTGAATTTGTCGTCGGTGCTCGTCGCCGCGGCGGCTTGCACGAACTTTCCGAAGCGCGTGCCCGTGTTGGCAAATCCCCACGAGGGCAGCTCGATTCTGAAGCGATCGAGCGCGCTGAACACAACATCATCTGGTTTGGCGGACATATGAGTTTGTTCTCCTGACGGACCAGACCATGATATCGGAGCGGTGTGGTGTTTTGGGAGGCGCCGGGCGGCCTCAACCCGGCGCGTCGGCCAGGGGCAGCCGAAACCGGCTCCGCCCGAGCGGTCTTCCGCCCTATAAAGAATCCCCGCGGAGCGGCCGATTATTCCTTATCGAGACAGCCATGAAAGACGTGCTGGTTGGAACGGATAGGCCCGGAAAAGTCCGAGTCATCCATGCCGCGGCCGAGAGCATCGCGGGTTGGACGGCCGATAGGGCCGTGGGCCGCCCCCGCGGAGAGATTTGTCAGATCGATTGCAAGGCGAAGGGGCAGGCCAAAGCTGAGAACCGGTTGCCAACCCGCGCAACCCGCGACAGCCCGCCGGTCGCCACGGAAAGCCGCGCGGAGGCGGTTCACGGCACCAAGGGCGGATTCGAGCGAATCCAGGTGCGCTTCTCGCCGCGGCGCCGGAACGTGGTCACCTGGCCGAAACACCCCGACACGCCCGGTCCGCCCCCGGACGCTGCGTAGCCCACGACGGCTGGAGCAACGGCTACCGGTCAAACAAGTGGGTCTCTTCGGTCCGGCGAGGCCGTATTTCCATATAGATGCCGCCGATGAAACCGAAAACGGCAAGGCCTAGAGTCACAATCCCGACCGCGTCGAAGCCGCGCGTCCAAACGATCGCGAGGAGGGTAACCGCCGTGCGCAGAACCCAGGGCAGCGCTTTCGTCATCGACTGGTCCTGCGAGCGCAGCCGTGTGGCGACACGTCCCAGAGCATAGGCAAAGAATATCGCCAGGAATCCCAGCGCAACTCGTAGAAACTGCATCGGGACCAGCCTCATCTCTTCACTTTCCGCCAGCCGGCGGCTGGATTGCAATCGGCGCTGGCCAAGTAAGTGCCTCTGAGCGACAAGGCCGTGCGCGCTTCCGCGGCGACGGGAAGAGCGCCTGCATCCGGCGCTAAACTGGTCTTGAAAGGCCCCGTATTGCATCCACATCACCACGCGCCCGACAAGGGAAGAGTGCTGATCTGGTCCCTCGCCGGGACGGTGGCGTTTGTCGTAATCGAAGCCCTGGCGGGCCTCCAGGCCCACAGCCTGGCGCTGCTGTCCGATGCCGGCCACAACTTCACGGATGCGCTGGCGCTGCTGCTGGCGTGGTTCGGAGTCTACTACGGGCGCAAACCACCCGACGACAACAGAACCTACGGCTACCATCGCGCCGGCGTGCTGGCCGCCTTCCTCAATGCACTCTCGCTGCTCCTGCTGGCCGGGTACATTCTCTTCGAGAGCTACCGCCGGTGGCTCGATCCGCAAGCCGTCCAACAGTGGACCATGCTGGCCGTGGCTACGCTCAGCCTCGCGCTCAACGCCGCAATCCTGCGCGGACTCACGAGCGAGCGCGGCTCCGACGTCAACGTGCGCAGCGCCTGGGTTCACATGCTCGGCGACGCGCTCAGCTCGATCGGCATTATCGCCGGCGCATTCGTCATTTACTATACAGGCTGGCAGCGCACGGACCCGTTGCTTTCCGCCCTCATCGGCGTGCTGATCGTCTGGACCGCCTGGGACGTGATCAAAGAAACCTTGAATATCCTGTTGGAAGGGCTGCCGCGGGGCCTCGATCTGGGCGCGGTAAAGGCGGCAATGCGGCAGGTTCCGGAGGTGCTGGATGTCCACGACGTTCACATCTGGAGCCTGGGCTCGAGCACGCACGCCCTGAGCTGCCATGTTCTGATCGAGGACGTGCCCCCGTCGGAAAGCGAATCCATCCTGCAAGGCCTGAACGCGGTCCTGAGCGAGCAGTTCAGCATTTGGCACACCACGGTCCAGTTCGAGCACACGAGCTGTCCGGGCTGCCCGATTCCGAACCACGACAACCACGTTCACGAGGGATAGCGTTTCCGGCGGCCCGGCGCCTTGCGGGTACTATAGAAGGCAAGCGAGGTGGCGATGCGCTTGGTGGCCGGAATCCTCAGTTGCGCTCTGGTTTTGATTATTCTTGTAGACGCCTTTGAGACCATCATCCTGCCGCGCCGGGTAAGGCGCCGAATCCGCCTGACCACCCTGTTCTACCGTTCGACCTGGCGCCCGTGGTCCGCCATCGCGCGGCGCATCGGGAAAGCGCGGCGCCGCGAGACATATCTCAGCTACTACGGTCCTTTTTCAACGCTTCTGCTGTTGACCGTATGGGCTGCGGGCATGATCGTGGCTTTCGCCGGAATTCACTGGTCGCTCCAAACGCCACTCCAGGCGCCCGAGAGATACCCGGATTTCTGGACCTACCTCTACATGAGCGGGTCGAATTACTTCACGCTCGGCCTCGGAGACGTCACGGTGCGCTCCGGCATCGGGCGGTTTCTCAGCGTGCTCGAAGGCGGCATGGGATTCGGATTCCTGGCGATCGTGATCGGCTACTTCCCGGTGCTGTACCAGGCGTTCTCCTCGCGCGAGGTAAGCATCGTCCTGATGGACGCGCGGGCCGGTTCGCCGCCGAGCGCGCTCGAATTTCTCCGGAACCTCGCCGAAACTCGCGGCCTGGATTCCCTGGATTCCGGGCTGCACGAGATGGAGCACTGGACCGCCGAGCTGCTCGAGAGCCACATCTCCTACGCGGTCCTGTGCTACTTCCGCTCGCAGCACGACAATCAGTCCTGGCTGGGCGCAATCACGGCGGTCCTCGATACCTGCGCGCTGATTATGACCGGAATCGACGGGATTTCCCCACGGCAGGCGCAATTGACGTTCGCCATCTCGCGGCACGCCGTAGTGGACATCGCGCAGATCCTGAAAAGGCCGCCGGTACCGCCCCAATTCCCCCGGCTTCCGCCCGGCGATTTCGAGCGGCTGCGCGAGCAGCTTGCCGGGGCGGGCTTGCGGCTGCACGATGGCCCGGAGGCGATGGAGCGGCTCGCCGTGCTGCGCTCGCGCTACGAACCGTATGTCAGCGCGCTCTCGCGCTACCTGGCGATGCGCCTGCCGCCCTGGGTGTCCGAGCGGCGCAGCATCCACAACTGGGAGACCAGCGCCTGGGGCCGGGTCACCGCCCACGCGCCCGTCGCCTCATCCGAGCCGATCGAAGACGACCACGCGTGAGCTGAGCGGCGGCGGCGTCTAAAGCTCAGCGCCTCCTTGGATTCCTGATATGCTACACGTCTGAAGTCCGAATGCGCCACACGGTTCTGAGGAGCGATGACCTTAACCCGGTGCGCCACGAGCGTTTTGGTTAGCCTAATGATGTGCGGAGGGGTCGTCTCCTGCGCTCGGTGGCCGACCAATTCCGGGAGCCGGGACAGCGAGGTGCCGGAGGCCGCTCGGAACGAACTCTTTGCAGCCCTGCGCAAATGGGAAGCCAACGTCCGGGCGAAGCGTGCCGGCACGGCCGCGTACCCGGGACCAGGCGGAGCCCTTACGGCCGGAGGCATGGACACCTTTGAAACGCTCTCTGGGGCGGCCCAGATGGGCGATGCCAAGCTCGTGAAATCGCTGTTAGCGCGCGGAGCCAGCCGCAAGGCTCTGAACGAGGCGCTGTTCGCCGCGGCCTCTTCGGAGCCTCTAGTCGAAGGGCCGCCCGGCCCAATTGACCTTCGCTATGGCCAAACTGCGAGATTGCTACTCAAGAAAGGGGCGAGTATCGAGGCCCGAAACGAAGGCGAGGATACGCCGTTAATCGCGGCCGCCGGCCAGGGCGAAACCGCGGTCGTGAAGCTGTTGCTAGAGAAGGGTGCCAACATCGAGGCCACGGACAGCTATGGTCAGACGGCGCTGATCGCGGCGGCATGTAATTGCCCCATAATTGACATGCCCGACACCGATGATTCGGTGCGTCTGTTGTTGGAGAATGGAGCCAATCTCGAGGCCAAGGACAAACAAGGCCGCACGGCACTGATGGCGGCCGCAGATTGGGGGCGAACCTCGATACTGCAGATTCTTCTGGACAAGGGAGCGCAGATCGAAGCCAGGAACAACCACGGCAATACCGCGCTGCTCCTTGCTTCAGAGGGGGGCGGATACCCCACGGCCGACGCCGTTCAACTGCTCCTTACGAGAGGGGCCGACATCGAAGCAAGGAACAACAACGGCGACACAGCGTTGATGCTGGCCGCGTCGGGCCGTGGATTCGAGGACGTCAAGATCGTCAAGATGTTGCTGAAACGGGGCGCCGATGTTCGCGCCGAAGACAACAAAGGACGCACAGCGCTGAACCTGGCTGCCGGGAAAGACCGTACGAAGATCGTTTCTCTCCTGAGAGGGGCGATGGCGAAGTCGCATTGAACTGATCGCCCCTTTCGGAACCCTTACGCCTCACTATTGCGATAAGCAGAGTTCTGCGTGCGAAATGTCATATTATGATTGCTTCGAGTTAGCGAAATGAACTTCCGGTTGCTTGCGATCCTGGCGGGACTGCGCTACCGGCTGCTTTGGGCGAGCGTGAGAACCCGCGGCGGCAAGGTCGCGGTGTTCCTGACGGGCTATCTGTTCGTCGTGTTCGTGATGATGCTGCTGGCCCTGGGCGGCCTCGGAGCCGGGATCGCCGCTCTGCGGGTAGGGCAGGCAGAGACGGTCGCCCGGATCGTGCTGGGCGGCTTCTTCGTGGTGATCCTCGGTTCCTCGATTGCGCTCGGCGCCGGGATGAACGCAAAATTCTCCGACACCGCTCTGCTCCGGTATCCTCTGAGCGCCTTAGAGCGCCTGGTAGCAAGGCAGGCCCTCGCGTTTTTCGAGCCGCTGTGGATGATCGCGCTGGCATTCAACGCCACGTTCGCTGTCGGGCTGTACGTTGCGGGCGCCGCGAATCTGTGGCTGGCGCTGAGCTCCGCGCTGCTCCTCACGCTGGCGAACTATTCGCTGGCGCGCCTCGTGTTGACCGCAATTGCCCGCCTAATGGTGATGCGCGGCGGCGCGTTTGTGCTGCTGGGCGCTCTCATGGCGATTTCCATCGGCCCATCAGTGCTGGCTCCGTCGCTGGGGGGACACCGGGGCGCCGCCGAAGGACTCGTTGCGGTGCTGCGGCTCACACCGCCGCCGGCCGCCGCGGCGGCGATCACGAACTCGTCACTCAGCGCGTTCGCTCAACTGGCGCTGTGGGGGATTGTGCTGACCGCCGGCATCGCTCTGGTCGAACGCATGCCGGAAACGCCGAGAAGGACCGTAGGCGCAAAGGCCGCCTGGAACGGTCCCTGCGATCGGATCGGCCGGCTCTTCGGTGCCGGGCAGGGTCCGCTGGTCGCCAAGATGCTGCGCTACTATCTCAGGAACACGCGCGTGCGCCTGAACCTCTTGGTCTCCGGACCGGGACTGGCCTTGGTGTTCTTTGCGCAAGCAGCGCATCACGATTCCACGTCGAAGTTCCTGCTGGCGCTGGGGTTCATGGCCATTGCCGGGTTCGCCGCCGCCTTCGCCATGTCCACCAACGTGTTCGGCTATGACGGCGCTGGATTTCGCAGATATCTGCTCCTGCCGGTATCCCCGGTCAAAGTCATGCGCGCCGCCGCCATCGTGCCAATGGCGCTCGGCTCGTTGCCGATCCTGTTTCTCCTGACAGCCTGGATCGTGTTCGCGCCTGTGCACACGGATGGCTGGATGTTCGTGATGCTGCTCTCCAGCGGCATCGGCGGCCTTCTGTTGCTGACGGCGCTAGCCACCTGGACGACTTTGCTCTCACCCCGAAAAACGGAGTTCACCTCCAACTTCGGCAACAACATGTCGCTAGGAGGAAACATCCTGGTCATCGGCAGTTTCTTGGTTTGCTTTGTTGGTTCGGCGTTGTTGGCCGAGCTCTGCAGTTTCGCGACGCTCATTGCTTGCTGGTGGGCGGCGCCGCTTTTTGCTCTGTTCGGCGCGGCGGTTCTGTGGCTCACGCTCGCCGCCGCTCCGAAAGTATTCGAAGCGCGCCGCGAAAGACTTCTGGCCGTGCTGGAGGGAAGGCGCTGAATGCCCAACGCAATCGAGATTTCGCATCTGCGGAAGGAATACGGATCGATCACCGCCGTCGAGGACCTCACGCTCGAAGTGCCATACGGCTGCTTCTTTGGGTTCCTCGGCCCGAACGGCTCCGGCAAGAGCACGACCATCGGCTGCCTCACCGGGGGGCTCGAACCGTCGCGCGGCGAAGTGAAGTTGCTCAGCGAGGCCTTCCGAAACAACCCGGTCGGGCTCAAGCGCCGGCTCGGCGTCATGCCTGAGAATCTCGGCCTCTTCGATGCCCTCTACGCGCACGAGTTTCTGGCGTTTCAGGGACGGATGTACGGTCTGGATGAACACACCACGCGGCGGCGCGTGACGGAGCTGCTCGAGGCGCTCGATCTTTCGAGCGAGGGCAAGAAACCGCTCGCCGAGTTCAGCGCCGGCATGCGCAAGCGCGTGGCCTTTGCGGCGGCCGTGATTCACACACCCGAAATCCTGTTCCTCGACGAGCCCTTCGAATCGATCGATCCATCCGGGGTGGCCTTGATGAAGACCTGGCTGCGGCGCTTCACCGCGCAGGGGCGGACGATCTTCATGACCACGCACGTGCTCGAAACCGTGGAGCGGCTGTGCGACCGCGTGGCCATCATCAAGAGCCCCGGCTGCGTGGTCTGGGAAGGCGACGTCCGGCCGCTCGCGGAGGACCGCCCCATCCTGTTCCAGGGAGAGGAATTCCGGACGCTCGAAGCCCTCTATCTGCACGTGGCCGGCGAGCGCCACGCCGCCCTCGATTGGCTCTGATCGACCCTGGATACCGCGGGACCTACCGCGGTACCGTCTCCATCGCTTCGGCGATCTCCGCGCCCGGATGCTCGTAATCCTGGAGCCGCCCGGAGAGATACGCGTCATAAGAGGACAGGTCAAAGTGACCGTGTCCGCTCAGGCCGAACAGAATCACGCGCGGTTTGCCCTCATTGCGCGCGACCATCGCTTCGTCGATGGCCGCGCGGATCGCGTGCGCGGATTCCGGCGCGGGCAGAATGCCCTCGAACTGGGCGAACATCACCGCCGCCTCGAATACCGGCAATTGCCTGCACGCGCGCGCCTCGATCAGACCGCTATGGACGAGGTTGCTCGCCAGCGGCGATGCGCCGTGATAGCGCAACCCGCCCGCATGGATACCCGGCGGCACAAAATCATGTCCCAGGGTAAACATCTTCATCAGAGGCGTGAGCTTGGCGGTATCGCCGAAGTCGTACGTGTAAACGCCTCTGGTCAGCGTCGGGCAGGCGGCGGGCTCAACCGCCATCAGCCGCACCGGCGAGCCCTTGAGCTTGTCCGGAACATAGGGCAGCGCGAGGCCGCCGAAGTTGCTTCCGCCGCCGAAGCACCCGATGATCACATCCGGGTCTTCCCCGGCCATCGCCATCTGCTTCTTCGCCTCGACGCCGATCACGGTCTGGTGGAGCAGCACGTGATTCAGCACGCTGCCGAGCGCGTAGTTGGTGTCCGCGTGCGTCGCGGCGTCCTCGACCGCTTCGCTGATCGCGATTCCCAGGCTGCCGGGCGAATCCGGATGTTTCGCCAGAACCGCCTGACCCGAATGCGTGCGCGTGCTCGGACTCGCGAAGACCTCCGCGCCCCACGTGTTCATCAGCATGCGGCGATAGGGCTTTTGATCGTAGCTCACCTTCACCATGTAGACCGTACACTCGAGGCCGAACATGCGGCAGGCCAGCGCAACCGCGCTGCCCCACTGCCCGGCGCCCGTCTCGGTCGAGATCCGCTTGATTCCCGCCTGCTTGTTGTAAAAGGCCTGCGGGACAGCGGTATTCGGCTTATGACTTCCGGCCGGGCTCACGCCCTCGTACTTGTAATAGATGTGCGCCGGCGTGTCGAGCGCCTTTTCCAGACGCAGCGCGCGAAACAGCGGCGTGGGGCGCCAGAGGCGATAGATGTCCAACACCTCGCCCGGGATGTCGATCTCGGCCTGGGGCGAGAATTCCTGCTCGATGAGCGCCATCGGGAAGATGGGCGTGAGCGCATCGGGCGTAAGCGGCTTCCGCGTCTGTGGATTGAGCGGCGGATCCAGCGGCTCGGGGAGCAGCGGCAGTACGTTCACCCAAGCCGAGGGGATCTGGTCGTCGGTCAGTAAGAACTTCGTGATGTCGGGCACAGGGATAGATTCCTCCGAAAAACCGAACCGACCATTGTACACCGTGCCGCGCTACCGCAGGCGCTCGAGGATCGCAACCGCGTCGCGGATATCCTCGAGCCTCTGCCTCTGGTCCTCGATCTCCCGCTCGATATTCAGGGCGCCGTCGTAGCCAATCTGCTTCAACTTGGCGATGAAGCGAGCGGCCCCGAGCGCGCCCTTTCCGAACGGCTGTTCGGCGCCGAGAGCGCCCGGGACATCCTTTGGGGGCCAGTTTCCATCTTTCACGTGTACGGAGACCACCAGCGGGCCGAGCAGGTCGAGCGCTTCGATCGGGTCTCCGGTCCCGTAGAGGATCATGTTGGCGGGGTCGAAATTGATCCGCAAATTGGGCCGGTCCACGTCCTGGACGAATTCGAGGAGCACGCGTGCCGATTCCTGTCCCGTCTCCAGGGCGAAGGTCTGGTTCCACTCCGCGGCGTCGTCGCAGACGCGCCGCACCAGGTCGCGCACCGCCACGTAGTCCGGATCGGCCGGATCATCCGGCACACACCCGATGTGGGTCGCGATGCCAGGCGCTCCGACCGCGGCGGCGAAGTCACTCACGTCGTAGGTTCGCTGCTCGCGCTGCGCGCGCGTTGCCCTCGGGACAAATCCCACGGTGCGCCGCACAGCCGGAATATCCGCGTAGCTCTCGCCCGGGTATGCGGCGAACACCGTGACCAGCCGGAACTCTTCCTCCGCCAGCGCGCGCTTCCAGGCGGCAATGGTCGCGGCATCGAGATTCAACCCGCCTGGGACGGCGAGCTGGCCGCAACGGACGCCGAGCGATTTCACTGCACGCAGTGTTTCCGCCGGGTCGCTGCCGGCCCAGAACATGACTCCGATCTCGAGGGCCATCAAAGGCTGCATGCGATCTTCTCTCCCTTCCTGTTCCGGGCGGCGTCGATGAGCCTCGCCAGCCTGACCGCGGCGGCGGACTCCCGCGGCGGACAGAGATCGGGCTCGCGGCCGGCCGCGCAGCACTCCACGAAGTACTCGAGTTCGCTCTGGTAGCCGTCCCTATCCGGAATGGCCAGCGGCTCGGCGCGGCCATCGGCGCGATAGAGCGTGGGCGGAACGCCGGCGGAGTCGAACTCCACCGTGCCGCCGTCCGCGAGGATCGTGTATTCCATCGAGAAGGGAAACGTCCCGGAGTGGTGCCAGCCGCCCGAAACCACCACGCCGCCGAGGGCGGGATAGAACAGCTCGGCCGTAACCCAATCGATTCCGCGCGAGAGGTCTTCGTATCCGGCGGCGGATACCGCTTCCGGATGACCGAACAGGTGCATGCAGAAGTCGAGGTCGTGGATCAGAAGGTCGAAAATCCCGCCGCCGCTCCGCTCCTTCTTGCCGAGCCACGGGCTCCATGCGGGCGCGGCGCAGCGCCGCCTGAAAATCGCCGCGCGCACGGGGCCGAGTGTACCCGCTTTGAGCATGCGCGCCGTGACCGAGTAGCTCGGCAGAAAGCGCACCACCTGAGCGGCCATGAGAATGCGCCCGCTCTCGCGGGCCGCGCGAATCATGGCGTCGCACTCTTCGCCGCTGAGAGCCATTGGCTTCTCGACCAGCACGTGCTTACCCGCGCGGAGGGCTGCGATGGCGATGTCCGCGTGGAGATGCGTCGGCAGGCAGAGATCCACCGCGTCGAGGCCGGGGTTCGCAAGCGCCTCGTACGGGTCGCTGTATCTGGCGATGGCGGAGAAATCCATCTTTTCGCCCGGTCCGCCGAGGTTTCCCCGCACCTGGCTGAGGTCTCCGGTGAGCGCCTGAGGGACATCGCTGACCACGGCTGCCAACTCCACCTGCGGGATTCTCTTATAGGCTTTCAGGTGGGTGCTGCCCATAAACCCCAAGCCGAAGACACCGATTTTCATAACGAGGTCATGGTAGCAAACCGCCCACGACCGATGGATCGAATCGGAATTTGCCAGCCCGTGGTCAAAGCCGCGCGCGGTGCGCAACCAGGGCTTCCGAGCCCAGGGCGAGGAGAGGCGGCTGAGGAAGCGCCATTCCCTCCGAAGGAGGAACGACACAGCCCGGGGCCGCAACCCCTGGCATTGGCAGCGCTCCGAACCGTACCCGCGGGACTTTCGCCACGGGCTGCTAACTAAAGTTACGCCGCCAGGTCAACCACTTCGAAGTGGAATCGCTCAGGCGGCAGGGAGGCCAGCGGCGCGGGCATCATCCGGGCCCACGTCTGGTACGCTGTCGAGGCAATCGTGGCCTTGAGATAGAACAGAAACTGGTCCGAAAAGCACGAGATCGGGGGCGGCTGGCGGAAAGTGAGGCGCAGGCCGACGGCCTTCTCGAAGTCCACCCCGCCGCTCACCACCGACTTGTCTTCGAGCAGCTTCACAAAGCTGCTGCGTCCGGCATGAGGCCACAGATCGGGATGCAGCAGGTTTCGCAGCTCGAGCCGTGATTCGAAGGTGATCTCGCACTGTCGAATCCACTCGAGGATGGAATCCCCCCACTTCCAGTGCGTCAGCAGGCCCCGGTATTCCTCGACCAGTTGCAGCGCCAGGTCCATCTTGCGGCGCTCCAGCTCCACATCCACCGAGGGGTCTGCCAAAGCGGGCGGCGCCAGGATGTCCTCCGACTCGACAATGCCCGCGGCAAGACCGACGACCTTGTCGAGCCGTCGAAGACCTGGAGTGGCGTTGACCAGAAGGGGCGGGAGCTCGTGCGTTCTGTCACCCGAGATTTTCACGTATGTGCGGCCGCCCACGATCTCCATGGCAACTCCCTTAGTGCATATATCGACGCTTCGTGGGGAGTACAAGTTGCAAAATAACCGTGACGGCGGGTAGCGCTGGCAGCCCCTCCATCTGGCAGCACTCGCGACCTTGGAGTGCTACGCCGGCTTACGCGCCGAGTTCAGACTTCTACGTCGCTGTGGAAGCCTTTGTGGATGGCGTAGAGCGCCAGTTCCAGGCGATCGGAAACGCCGAGCTTGTCAAAGATATTGTGCAGATGGTTCTTCACCGTCTGCTCACTGATAAAAATCTTCTCGGCGATTTCCTTGTTCTTGAAACCCTGCGCGACCAAAGCCACGATCTCCCGCTCGCGCTGGCTGAGAGGACTCCGCTCGCGGCCCTTACGATCCGAGCTGGACAGCCGCCCGGGCGAAGCGAATTGCCGCATCACCGCGGCCGTGGTGTGGGAATCCAGCCAGATCTCTCCGGCGTTCACCTTCCGAATGCTCTTGTAGAGAAGTTCGGTCGCAGTCTGCTTCAATACGATGCCCGAGCAGCCGAGTTTCATCGCCTGGACGAACTCGTTCTTGTCTTCGGAAGCCGTCAGGATGATGATCCTCGTGCGGCAACCGGAACTCTTCAGGGTTTGCAGTACGGAGAGACCATCCATACCGGGCATGCGCAGATCGAGAAGCAGCACGTCGGGTTCGGCCTGTTTCACGATCTCGAGCACATCGTTCCCATCCCGCGCTTCGCCGACGACCTCAAAGTCGTCTTCCAGACTGAGCAGCTTGCGAAGACCGTCGCGAAAAATGGGGTGGTCATCAGCGATCACGAGGCGGATGGTTCCCGCACGGGGGGGGCCAGCACGCTGGGACTCGTACTGGACCGTAGAGGATTCTTCGACCATGAGCAAGTCGATTTTAAGGCGGCTACTAGTACTGAGTCAATCAAAGTACAATTAAACCTTTTTCACGTTAGAGAGTTTCAGGTCCTAAACGTACCAGTACGATCCCCGAATTCCGGCGACAGAAGCACACCGAAGCGCCGCCGGTTCGGTATCGATAGCTCCATGAAATCAATAAGGATGTGGTAAACCGTTACGGAAGTTCCACATTACTTTGGTGGTGTTCCGGATCTCCCAGTACCGCTAAGTGGATTCCCCTTGACAGTCGATGGGAACTCCAAATATACTTCCATCGATAATCCATGGGAAGGAAAGATAGCACCGCGGAACTCATGCCGGGGACGCTGGACATGATGATCTTGAAGACGCTGACGCCGGGCCCGATGCACGGGTACGGAGTTGCGCGGCACATCCAGCGGGTTTCCGGCGATGTGCTGGAGGTGGGTGAAGGTTCGCTCTATCCGGCTTTGCAGCGGCTGCTCGTCAATGGCTGGGCCGCGGCCGAGTGGGGTGTGTCGGAAAACAAGAGGCGCGCCCGCTACTACAAGCTGACCGCGGCGGGCCGCAAGCAGCTCGGCGTGGAGACGCAGAACTTCGCCCGCACGATCGGCGCAATCGCGCGCGTGATGCAGAGCGCGTGAGGCCCCGTTCGTTGTAGCCTAAGTGCCAATGACCAACTCCGGAAGACGCGGTTTTCTTCACAACATGATGGCGGCCGCAGGACTCGGTGCGGCGGCGCCCGCCAGCGCCGGCACGCAGTCTCCGGCCGGCCGTGCCGCGCCGGCGCTGCCCATCTGCGCTCGGGCCATGAGCCACGCGAGCCTCAAGCAATCGAGCTACGATCGCACCGGCGGCAACGCCGACTTCTGGCGCATCGCGGCCGGCGAGACCAAGGAGGTCTTCCGCTCATCGGGCCCCGGCGTGATCTCGCACCTCTGGTTCACCATCGCGGCCGGGAGTCCGAATCACCTGAAAGAGCTGGTGCTGCGCGCGTACTGGGACGGCAACTCGAGGCCCAGCGTGGAAACGCCGATCGGCGACTTCTTCGGCCTGAATCTGGGGCAGTACCAGCTCTACGAATCCGCGTACCTGGCCTGCTCGCCGGGCAAGTCTTTGAATTGCTACTTCGCCATGCCGTTTCGGAAATCGGCGCGCCTCACGGTCTCGAACGAAGGCGATCTACGCGTGGACGCCTTCTACTCGAACATCGACTACATGCTCGCCGCCTCGCTCCCCTTCGATGCGCTGTACTTCCATGCGCAATACCGCCAGTGCGCGCCCTGCATTGCGGTAAAGGGTGAGGATTTGAACCTGTCCGGCGCGAAGAACTATGTGTATCTGGAGGCGCGCGGGCGCGGTCACCTGATGGGCGTGACCTTGGGCGTCCTTCTCAATGCCGACGGCTGGATGGGCGAGGGCGACGACATGATTTTCGTCGATGACGAGACCCAGCCCGCGATCAACGGCACCGGCACGGAAGATTACTTCCTCGGAAGCTGGAACTTCGGCGGACGCGATGGCGCAATCCCGTTTTCACACCACTTTTACGGTGCGCCGCTGATCGTGATGCCCGAGCGTGCGGGCGGACGCTACTGCTGTTACCGGTGGCACGGCGATAACCCGGTGACGTTCACGAAGTACCTGAAGCACACCATGGAGCATGGCCACGCCAACAACCGTGGAGACAATTTCTTCTCGGTGGGCTACTGGTATCAAAGCGAGCCATACACGGATTTCCCCGCCCTGGCGCCTGTTGGGGAGCGGATTCCGAGAGTGAGGACCTGAACATGGCGCCGCTCGCTCACGCTCGCGGTTCCGGCCACACCCTGCACCGAACCGCGACCGTCCGGGAGCGGTTGCCGCAGAGGCACAGAGATGAAACACGTACTCCTTATCAGTACAGCGCTGCTTTTGGCCGCCGCCGAACCGGCGGGCTTCGTGCATTGGCGCGCTGGAGAACTGAAGAGTTACGGCGCGAAGCTTGCGCCGAGAATGGACGCCCAGAAACTCGCCTTCGAAGCACTTGGCAAATTCGGCAACCATTCGGTTCTGATTGCTCACCGCGAGGGTAGCGGCGAAGCCGAAGTGCATGCGGCCCAGGCGGACATATTCATCGTCGAGGAGGGCCGTGCGACGCTGGTGTACGGCGGCCAGGTGCTGGACGCCCGGACGACCGCGCCAGGCGAGATCCGCGGTCCCTCGATCCAGGGCGGCGAGAGGAGCACGCTCGCGCCGGGGGATGTCGTACACATTCCGGTGAAAGTTCCGCACCAATTGCTGCTCGAACCGGGAGCGAAGTTCACCTACGCGATCGTGAAGATCGACTCCAGGTAGGGCAGGCCGGCACGATCCCGCGCGGTCCAGGGGGACCGCCTCACCCGAGCCAGCCCGGGATCAAGCGCACTACAGAATGAGCATGCAGTCGCCGTAGGAGTAAAAGCGGTAGCCGGATTCGACCGCATGGCGGTAGGCGGCAAGCACGAAGTCCTTCCCGGCCAGGGCCGAGACCAGCAGGAGCAGGCTGGACTTCGGCAGGTGGAAGTTCGTGAGCATCGCGCCAGTCGCGCGGAACTCGAACCCCGGGTAGATGTAGATGCCGGTTTCTCCCGAGGATGCGGTGAGGCCGCCGTGACGGGCCGCACTCTCCACGGTGCGGACGCTCGTGGTCCCCACCGCAATCAGGCGGGTGGCCTCGCGCATCTTGCGGGCATTCTCTTCGGTGATTTCGAAGAACTCCGAGTGCATTGGGTGCGCCTCGACCTGCTGGGCACGAATGGGCTGGAAGGTGCCGAGTCCCACGTGCAGGGTCACATAGGCGACCTCGGCGCCCGCCGCCCGCGAACGGTCGAGAATCTCCGGCGTGAAGTGCAAGCCGGCCGTCGGCGCCGCCACCGAGCCGGGGCGCGACGCAAAGACGGTCTGATAGCGCTCGCGGTCCAAAGGCTCATCCGGGCGTTTGATATACGGCGGCAGGGGCACGTGGCCGATCTCGCCGAATTTCGCGATCAGGTCGCCGCCGTAGTCAAACCGAAGGGTGCGTTCCCCGTAGGACCCGCGCGCGACCACCTCGGCCTCGATCCCGCCGTCGAAGCGCACGCGCTCGCCGAGGTGCATTTTCCGGCCCGGATGCACCAGCGCTTGCCAGAGTTTCGGATCGCCGCCTTGCGGACGCAGCAGGAACGCCTCGACGATTCCGGTCAGGTGCCCTTTCCGCGCGGGGTTCTTTTTGCCGACGGGGAGGGCCCGCACTCCGGCACGGCGCCCGTAGAGGCGCGACGGAAAAACCTTCGAGTCGTTGAGAACCAGGCAGTCGCCGGAACGGAGAAACTCGGGAAAGTCGCGGAACATGCAGTCCTGCCAGCGCTCGCCGTTGCGGTAGAGCACGAGCATGCGGGAGGCGGCGCGGTCTTCGAGCGGCCGCTGTGCGATCCGCTCTTCGGGAAGGTGATAATCAAAGTCGGACAGAAGCATCGGAAGATAGAAGGATAACAGTGGTCCGCATCTTAGGCATCGAGAGCTCGTGCGATGAGACGGCGGCGGCGGTGGTCGAAGACGGGACAAAGATTCTCTCCTCGGTGGTCGCTTCGCAGCTCGATACGCACGGCAAATACGGCGGGGTGGTCCCCGAGCTGGCCTCCCGCGAGCACCTGCGGGCGATTGTGCCGGTGGTGCGCGAGGCGCTAGCGCGCGCCGGGACCAGTCTTGCCGGCGTCGGTGCCGTTGCGGTCACCGCAGGGCCCGGCCTGGTGGGATCGCTGCTCGTCGGCGTGACGTACGCGAAGGCGCTGTGCTTTGCACGGAACCTCCCGCTGATCGCCGTCAACCATATCGAGGGCCACATCCACGCCGTGATTTCGCAGGCGCGCGAGGGCGGCCAGCCGGTGGAATACCCCGCGCTCGCGCTGGTGGTCAGCGGCGGCCATACGCACCTTTTTGAAGTGGACCAGGGACTGCGCTACCGGATCCTTGGCAAGACCCGGGATGACGCCGCCGGCGAAGCGTTCGACAAGGTGGGGAAGCTGCTCGGGTTCGGGTATCCGGGCGGACCGGTGATCGATCAGCTTGCGCCGTATGGCAACCCCCGTGCCGTAAGGTTTACGCTGGCGCGAATGAAGGGCAACGCTCTCGATTTCAGCTTCAGCGGACTCAAGACGGCCGTGCTGCGCTGGGTCGAGCAGCGGGACATGCGGGCCGAAATCGAGGCGCGGCGCGAGTTGCTGCGTTCGCATCCGCGTCCCACCCTGGAGGAGTGGCTCGGGGTGACACCCCGAGCGACGCTCGACCTCGCAGCGTCCTTCCAGCGCACCGTGATCGAAGAGTTGCTGCGGAGAGCCGAGGCCGCGGCCGAGCAGATCGGGGCGCGCTCGCTGATCGTATCGGGAGGAGTCGCGTGCAATTCCGGACTGCGCGCCGCGGCCGGCGCGGCGCACCTGCCGTATCCGGTGTACTTCCCCGCCCCGGGCTTGTCCACGGACAACGCGGCGATGATCGCCGCGGCCGCCTTTCCGAAATTCGAGCGCGGCGAGCTCGCGGATCTATCGCTGGCCGCCTCGGCGAACCTGACGTTGGCAAACTGAGCCGGAGCGTCCCTTCGCGCTAAGATCGAAGCAATGGGTCCCATGCAACCGGGCGAAATGCCCAAGATATCGATTCCTGGCGTCGAGAACCTCATCGCGGTCGGTTCCGGCAAAGGCGGCGTCGGAAAGACGACCGTGGCGGTGAACCTGGCGCTCGCGCTCTCGAAGCTCGGTCACAAGACCGGTCTTCTGGACGCGGACGTGTACGGTCCCAATGTTCCACTCATGCTTGGCATCGAAGAGACGCCGCAAGCGATCGGCGATCGCATTCAGCCGATCGAGCGGAGCGCGCTGAAGGTCATGTCCATGGGATTCATCGCTCCAGGCGACAAACCCCTCGTATGGCGAGGGCCGATGCTGCACAACGTCATCCAGCAGTTCCTGCGGCAGGTCGATTGGGGCGAGCTGGAGTACCTCATCGTCGATCTCCCGCCCGGCACGGGCGATGTGGCGCTATCGCTGATTCAGACGACCTCTCTCGGCGGCGCGATCGTGGTGACGACGCCGTCGGATGTTTCGCTCGAAGACGCGCGGAAAGCGATCAACATGTTCCGGCAGGTGCGCGTCGAGATCCTCGGCCTGGTGGAGAACATGAGCTACATGGTCTGCCCGCACTGCGGGAAACGAGTGGACGTGTTCAGCTATGGCGGTGGGCGGCGCACGGCCGATCGAATGGGAGTCCATTTCCTCGGCGAGGTACCGCTGGACCCCGAGGTGCGGATCGGAGGCGATTCCGGAGAGTCCGTGGCGCTGCGGAAGGCGGATGACCCGCACGCCGCGGCATTCTACGAGCTGGCGCGCAATGTCGCGGCCCGCGTGGAGGCGCTCGGCGCACCCACGGGGCCGCGCATCGAAGTCACAGAGTAGGCAGGCGATCGCCGGACCCGCGACTCAGTCCATCTCAAGCCGTCTGCTTTCCCGGCGTACGCGTCTTACAGAGGGCGTTATCGAGAGCGCACACGCCCGGACCGGCGAGCGCGAGGCTAATATTTGCGACCAGCAGCGTGAGCGGGTACTCATAGCCGCCGGCGGACGCAAAGAATCCGTGCTTCGCATGAACCGCGAGGACAGCCACCGTCATGTCGATGGCCAGCAGGATCGCCGCCCAGCGTGTAAACAGTCCCGAAATCAGCGCCAACCCTCCCAGAAACTCGACCAGGGTTACAACCACTGCCGAAACAGCCGGAACCGGAATCCCGAGGTGCGCAAACGATCCGCCCACACCCGAAAAACCGTAAACGAATAGCTTCTGGCTGCCATGAACCAGAAACACCACGCCCACGATAAACCGCAGGGCGGCAATTCCCCAACCCATGCGCTTGGAATCTGACATTTGTCTTTGCTCCTCCTCACGACTCTCGTGTCAACGGCTGTATGCGCCAAAAATCAGAGCGGCTCGCGGACCGTTTCGAGTGCTCCGATCAGCTCCGTGAGACGCTCCCGTCCCAGCCGTCCCAGATGGCGCTTCACTTCCTTCTCGACGGGGCGGTCCAACTCCTTGAGGATCCTCAGGCCGGCATCGGTGATCCGGGTCGTAACGATACGCCGGTCTTTGCTGTCGCGGGACCGCTCAATTACACCACGCCGCTCGAGACGATCGAGGAGGCGCGTGATATCCGGATCGCGGGCGACCATGCGCCCGCCGATTTCGCCGCAAGCCAGGCCTTGCTTCCCCGCCCCGCGCAAAATGCGGAGCACGTTGAATTGCGAAGCCGATATATCGGCGGCCTTCAGGACGCGGCCGATCGCAGCCGAGAGGTGATCGGCGGTCCGCTGGATATTCAGAACCGCCTCGGCCTCCAGGCTCAGCGGCTTGGTCTGCTTGATCTCGGTAGCGATCTTGCCGGTCACGAATCCAATATATATGTTGTAACGACTATTGTCAAGAGGAATTGATTGCGCCGTCCCCTTACGGCCGCGGCCCGGTTAGGCTGGCCCGGCGACGGATTCCTCGGCCGGCTGCTGCTCGCGGTGGGCGAGGGCGTGCCGCTGGGTCAGGCCGGCGAGGAGGAAGTCGCGATGCATGCGCGCGATCACTTCGATCTTGATCTGCTTGGGGCAGACCGCCTCGCACTCTCCGATATTGGTGCAGTTGCCGAACGTTTCCCGGGTCATCTGAACCACCATGCCGATGGCCCGGCGGTAGCGCTCCGGCCGCCCCTGCGGGAGCAGGCCGAGATGGGCGATCTTGGCGCCGGTAAAGAGCGCCGCGGACGCATTGGGGCACTGCGCGACGCAGGCGCCGCAACCGATGCACGCGGCGGCATCCATCGCCAGGTCGGCCTTCTCCTTGGGCACGGGAATGGAGTTCGCATCCACGGCGCAGCCGGTCGGAGCCGAAATAAAACCGCCGGCGGCGATAATACGGTCGAGCGCGCTGCGATTCACCGCCAGGTCCTTGAGGATGGGAAACGCCAGCGCGCGCCAGGGTTCGACATACAGCGTGTCGCCGTCCTGGAAATGGCGCATGTGGAGCTGGCAGACGGTGGTCGCGCGCTCGGGACCGTGCGCCACGCCGTTGATCATGAAGCCGCACATCCCGCAGATGCCTTCGCGGCAGTCGCTGTCGAACGCGATCGGCTCCTCGCCTTTCGCGATCAGCCCTTCGTTGACCACGTCGAGCATCTCGAGAAACGACATGTGCTCGTTGATGTCCGTAGCCTCGTAGCGCACCATGCGGCCGCGATCGCGCTGGTTCTTCTGGCGCCAGACGTAAAGCGTGAGATTCATTTGTAACTCCGTTGCGAGGGATGCACGTACTCGAACGCGAGCGGCTCTTTGTGGAGCACGGGTTCATTTCCGGCGCCGCGAAACTCCCAGGCCGCCACGTACGAATAGCCGGCGTCGTTCCGCAGCGCTTCGCCTTCGGGCGTTTGATACTCCTCCCGGAAGTGGCCGCCGCAGGATTCGTTGCGCTCGAGCGCATCCAGGCACATCAGCTCGGCCAGTTCGAAGAAATCGGCCACGCGGCCGGCCTTCTCGAGCTGCTGGTTGAAGTCGGCCTCCTCGCCGAGCACGCGCACATCGTGCCAGAAGTGGTCGCGCATCTCGGGAATCCTGCCGAGCGCGTAGCGCAGGCCTTCGGCCGTACGCGACATGCCGCAGTATTCCCAAATCAGCTTGCCCAGCTCGCGGTGGAACGAATCCACCGACCGCGTACCATTCACGTCCAGCATCCGCTTGATGTTGCACCGAACTTCGTTCTCCACTTCCCGGAACGCCGGATGGCTGGTATCGACCTTCCCGGGCTTGGCGCCCGCCAGGTAGTCGCTGATCGTATACGGCAGAACGAAGTAGCCATCCGCCAGGCCCTGCATCAGGGCGCTCGCTCCCAGACGGTTCGCGCCGTGATCGGAGAAGTTCGCCTCGCCGGCAACGTAGAGGCCCGGGATGGTGCTCATGAGGTCGTAATCCACCCACAGGCCGCCCATGGTGTAGTGGCTGGCCGGGTAGATGCGCATCGGAACCTTGTAGGGATCCTCACCCGTGATGCGCTCATACATCTCGAACAGGTTGCCGTAGCGTTCCTCGATCACTTCGCGGCCCAGGCGCCCCATGGCTTCGGCGAAGTCCAGGTAGACGCCGTATCCGCCCGGACCGACGCCGCGGCCTTCGTCGCACACGGCCTTGGCGTTGCGCGACGCCACGTCGCGCGGCACGAGATTGCCGAAGCTGGGGTATTTCCGTTCCAGGAAATAGTCGCGCCCGGTCTCGGGAATCTGGTCCGGCGCGCGCGCGTCGCCCTTTTCGAGCGGCACCCAGATGCGGCCGTCGTTGCGCAGCGATTCGCTCATGAGCGTGAGCTTGGATTGGGATTCCCCGCTCACCGGGATGCAGGTCGGGTGGATCTGCGTGAAGCAGGGGTTGGCGAAGAGAGCACCACGCTTGTGCGCCCTCCAGATGGCCGTCGCGTTGCAGCCTTTGGCGTTCGTCGAGAGGTAGAATACGTTGCCGTATCCGCCGGTAGCCAGGACGACGGCGTGGCCCGCCCAGGTTTCGATCTGGCCGGATACGAGGTCGCGCGTCACGATTCCGCGCGCCTGGCCATCCACCAGCACGAGGTCGAGCATTTCGTGGCGCGGGAACATCTTGACCTGTCCCGTGGCCACCTGGCGCTCGAGCGCCTGGTAGGCGCCGAGCAGCAGTTGCTGCCCCGTCTGGCCGCGCGCATAGAACGTGCGCGACACTTGCGCGCCGCCGAACGAGCGGTTGTCCAGCATGCCGCCGTATTCCCGCGCGAACGGGACACCTTGCGCGACGCACTGGTCGATGATGTTTACGCTGATCTGCGCCAGGCGGTAGACGTTCTGCTCGCGGGCGCGGAAATCGCCGCCCTTCACCGTGTCATAGAACAGCCGGAACACGCTGTCGCCGTCGTTCTGGTAGTTTTTCGCGGCGTTGATGCCGCCCTGCGCGGCGATGGAGTGCGCGCGGCGGGGTGAATCCTGGAAGCAGAAGCAGAGAACGTTATAGCCGAGTTCGCCCAGTGTGGCCGCCGCCGAGGCGCCTGCCAGCCCCGAGCCGACCACAATGATCTGGTACTTCCGCTTGTTCGCCGGGTTGACCAGTTTCAGATCGAATTTCCGTTTGTCCCAGGCCTCGGCGATCGGCCCGGAGGGGAGCTTGGAGTTCAGTTCCATTTATGGCACCTCGCTTCCGACAACACGCGTGAGCACGGCTATAGGGATCGAGATATAGCCCGCGGCGATCAGGATCGCGCCCCAATGCGCCACGTGCTTGAGCGCCGCCGTGAGCCGCGGATGGCTGATGCCGACCGACTGAAACATGCTCCAGATGCCGTGATAAAGATGAAAAGTCAGCAACACGATTGCGACGATGTACGCGAGCGCGACCGCCGGGTGCCGGAAGCCGTGCACCAGGTTCTGATAGGCGAAGAACTGCACCTGGCCGTCCAGACCGATCGCGTGCTCCTCAAAGCCCAGGCCGATGCTGCCCGTCGTCAGATGCAGGATATGGAAGACGACGAACGCGGCGATGATCGGGCCGGTCCAGAGCATGGTGCGCGACGCGTAGGCGGACGGAATATCGTCCTTCTTGACATAGCCGATCGGTCGCGCCCGGCGCTTTTGCAGCCAAAGCAGAAACGACGACCAGATGTGCAGCGCGACGGCTGCAATCAGAAACGAGCGTACGGCCCACAGCAGCCCTTCATTCGAGTGCAAAAAGCGCGCGTAGTTGTTGATCTGGTAGACGTACTCGCCGTTGGCAATGTGCGGCGGTATATAGATCTGCAGGTTGCCCGCCAAGTGCCCGACGACGTACCCGAGCAGGATCACGCCCGTTAGGGCCATGACGAGCTTCTTACCGATGTAGGCTTCGTAGAATCCGAAGTGTCTTCTGAGTGACGTGTCTATAGCGACTGCGCCCATTCAAACTCCCAATCTGGTGAACATCAAGATTATCATTGTAAGGCATGCGCCGGATTCTTCTGCTCATCGCGACTCTTGCAGCACTTTCCGGGTGCGGCTGGCGCCACCCGGCGTCCGTTCGCATTGATCCCGCGCTGGCCACGCTGGTACCGCGTGACACCTTGTTGCTAGCGGGCATTCGAGTGGAGGCGCTGCGCGCGACGCCACTCTACCAGAAGATCGGCGCCGAAACAATCAGCGGGTTGGTGAGTGGGCTCGACCTGAAAAACATCTGGGAGATCCTGGCGGCGTCGAACGGCGGCGAAATGGCGATCCTGGCGCGCGGCAAGTTCGCTTCGGCAGGCCTCGAACCGGAGATCGCCTTACCCGGCGCGAGCCGGACTTCCTACCTCGGCTACACGCTCATCGGAAACGATCGGACCGCGCTGGTTTTCCTGAATCCGAGCACCGCGCTGGCCGGGCAGCCTGAAGTGGTGAAGAGGATCCTGGACGAGCGCGGAAATTCAACGGGACCCCCGCGGCCGCTCTCCGAAGAGATCGCCCAAATCGCTCCGGATAGTCAGATCTGGGCCGCGGGCATGGGAGGCTCGGGTCAATTGGCGTGCGCCGTGCCGCAAGGCGGAAATCTCGGAAACATCGCGACGGCGCTGAAGCTGGTGGAGAGGTTCCGTGTAGCCGCGGACTTGCGGAGCGGCGCGAAAATCAGCGCCGTCGCCCTGTGCCGCAGCGAGCGGGATGCCGAATCGCTCGGCGGGGCGCTCCAGGTCTTCCTGGCTCTCGCCCGCATGGGCAATCCCGGCTTTCGAAGCGCGACGGATGCGATCCGCATCGAGCAGCAGCAGAGCACCGTGCGGCTGGAAGCATCGATACCCGAAGAGCCACTGGAATCGCTGCTCCCGGCGGGGCCGGCGCTCTAGCCGAGCCCTGCCGCATCAACCGCGCGGGATCTCCACCACCACATCGCCTCGGACCACGGCCTGGCACGCGAGCCGCGAACGCAGCGTCACGCCCGGCGCGATATCCAGCCGGTCGGCCTCGCAGTCGTCCTTCTTCGAAAGGTTCTCCTCGCCCGCGCGAATAATGACGTGGCAGGTGGTGCAGGCGCAGCACCCTCCGCAGGTGTGATCGAGGGGAACGCCGAAGTTCAGCGCGATGTCGAGGATGGACCCCGGAAGTCCACGCTCCCGGTAGGGGAGCCGGTGCGGCTCGAATCGCGCTTCAATGTTCGCCGGTAGAAAAGTTACTTTCGGCAACGCCACGATTATATCCGGCGCGCCCTTCGACTTGCTCAGGCGCGCGGTCCGGTTCCGCCGATCCCGAGCCGCGCGCCTGAGCACACGCTACGCCGAATACTCCTTGGCGTTGGCCGGGATCGATAGAATCACTTTGCGGTCCGGCACGGCGGCCTTCAACATGGCGATTTCATCGGCTCCCGCAGTGAGGGGAAGCGCTACCTGCCCCCGCTCGGCCACCGAGCGGCAAAGGCCCATCATGATTTCGAAGCCCTGGTAAGCGCTGGCGAAATTGCACTCATGGACCCTCGTGTCGTCGTCCAGCCACTCGGCCATCTGACGGATATAGGGAGGCATGTCGAGGTCGTAATTCATGCAGCCGGGGCCGGAACACGCGCCGCCTTTGGTCACCGCGCGCCAGCCTCCGCCGGTTAATACTTCGGCGTAGCCGTCCGTGCCCTGCGCTCCGATGCGGCATTTCCGCCACCAGTAATCGACTTCGGGCACATCCGGAGCGCCGGCGCCGCACTCGACCACACCGCGGACTCCATTCGCGAACTGAATGAAGCCGGCGATGTAGTCCGGCGATGTATGGACATCGGCAAACTTGCCGCGGCCGGCGGCCTGAGCCATCACCCATTCGGCGGCAGCCTCTCCGTTGTACCAACGCATGTAATCGACCAGATGGGACAGCATGTGCATCATCCATCCGGTCGCGGTGCCGTAGACGGTGTGAACGCGGCCCAGCGCGCCGCTTGCCACGATTTCCTTCACCTTGCGGTAATGCTCTCCGTAGCGGTGCTGATGGCTGACGACGGCTTTCACGCCGCTCGCCTCCAGCATCTTCCGGATCTCGAAGCCTTCCGCACTGGTGAGCGCGACCGGCTTCTCCATCGCGATCAGCCGCGCGCCGCTGTCGATCCCGATACGGATCATGCCGGCGCGCACGGTGGGCAAGGTGCAGAAACAGAACACGTCCGGCCGGACTGCGTTCGCAACCTCGCGGGCATCGGCGCCTTTCACCGAAACGCCCAGCTTGGCGGCCGCCGCATCCAGCCGGCCCTGGTCAATGTCGCAAATCCCCGCGACCTCAAAACGGCCGTTCGCCTGGAAAGCGGAGGCGTGATGCATCCCCCGCTTGCCCAGGCCGACGACGACAACCTTGTATTTCTTTTCGCTCACGCTCACCCCGCGTTCCTGTCCCACTCGAGGGTCTTCTCGATCACGTAGTCGACTTCCTGCTCGGTCAACTCGGGGAACATCGGCAGCGAGATGCAGCAGGCCGCGTTGCGCTCGGAGTTCGGAATCGGGCCGGCGATCCTGGCGCCCTTGCCCCACGGATAGCCTTCCTGCTGATGAATCGCGACCGGATAGTGGCACTTGGCGTCGATGCCGTTGCCGTTCAGGAACTGCAGCAGCACGTCGCGGTGCGCCGGGTTCCTGGTCTCGATCACGTAGAGGTGGAACACGTGGCGATAGCCGGGCATTACGTACGGGAGCGTGATATTCCGCGCGTCTTTCAGGCAGGCGCTGTAGCGCGCGGCCCATTTGCGCCGCTGATCGTTGCCCGCATCGATGTGCTTCAGCTTGGCGCTCAGGATGCCGGCATGCAGGTCGTCCAGGCGGCTGTTGAAGCCGTAGCTGTGGCAGGAGCGCTTGGTCGATCCGTGATTGCGGAGCCGCCGCACTTCGCTATCCACCTTCGCATTGTTCGTGACCACGGCGCCGCCATCGCCGAACGTGCCGAGGTTCTTCTGGATGATGAAGCTCGTGCAAACCGAGTCGCTCAGCTCGCCCACCTTGAAGCCGTCGCCGGCCGAACCGATGCCTTGCGCGTTGTCTTCAATCACGAGCAGCCTGTGCCGGTCGGCAATCTTGCGGATGGCCTTCATATCGGCGCACTGGCCATAGAGATGCACCGGCACCAGCGCCTTCGTCTTCGGCGTGATGGCCGCTTCGATCCTGGACGGGTCGAGGCAATTCGTCTTCGGATCCGAATCGACGAAGACCGCGGTCGCGCCGGCGATCCAGATCGCCTCGGCCGTCGCGAAGAACGTATTCGTGGTGGTGATGCATTCGTCGCCCGGGCCGATGCCGAGCGCCATGAACGACAGCCACAGCGCATCCGTGCCATTGCCTACTCCGATCGCGTACTTCATCCCGTGATATTCGGCCAACTCCTTCTCGAAGCGTTTCAGCATCGGGCCCATTACGTAATTGCCGCTTTCGAGGACCTCGTGCATGTTGGCGTCGATTTCCGCCTTGATGTTGTGATATTGGCGGACATGACCATAGAAACCTACATTCATTGCGTACGATCTCCTTGGGGTGGAAATAAGGGGTAAGTATAACATCGGCGGCACGGCAGGGGGTAAACAGGCTTCCCGGAGCGGGTTGCTATACTCGTGTTCTTACCGTGTTCCATCAATTCGAAGAAGATCTCCAGGAAGCCGTCTCCGAACACATCCGCATCCGTTACGGGATCGACGCGCCGGTCATGGTCGAGCAGCCGAAGGAGCCGCGCTTCGGCGAACTCGCCCTGCCGGTCGCCTTCCAGCTCGCGCGGCAGCTCCGCAAGCCGCCCAAGGCGATCGGGACCGAAATCGCCGAAGGCCTCGGCGCCATTCCGGGCGTCGCCGCCCTCGAGGTGGCGGGCAACGGCTACATCAATGTGCGGCTCGATCGGGGCGCTTACGGCCGAATGCTGCTCGGTCCGGCCGGGCCGGAACAGGCGGGCGGGCCTACCGGGAAGATCATCGTCGAGCACACCAACATCAACCCTAATAAAGCGGCTCACATCGGGCACCTGCGCAACGCGGTGCTGGGCGACACGTTCGTCCGTATGCTGCGCGCGCGAGGGCGCCGCGTCGAGGTGCAGAACTACATTGACAACACCGGCGTGCAGGTCGCCGACGTCGTGGTGGGGTTTCACTTTCTCGAGAACAAGACCGTTGCCGAGGTCGAGGCGCTGGCCGCGCGCGGGAAGTTCGATTATCTCTGTTGGGACGTCTACGCGCGGGTTGGCGCGTACTACCGGTTGGACCCGGACGCCCTGGCGCGGCGCGCGGAAACTCTGCACGCGATCGAAGCCGGCCAAGGCGACCTCGCCCACCTGTCGCACGTGATATCCGACGCGATCGTGGACGCCCACATCGCCACCATGTGGCGGCTCGGCATCGCCTACGACGTGCTGCCGCGGGAGAGCGAGATCCTCCACCTCCGGTTCTGGGAGGCCGCCTTCGAGCTGCTGAAACACCGCAACGCCATCTACTTCGAAACCGAGGGCAAGAACGCCGGCTGCTGGGTGATGCCGGGCGCTTCTTTTTCGGGCGACGAGGAAAGCGAAGACAGCAAGGTCATCGTTCGCTCCAACGGCACGGTGACTTACGTGGGCAAGGACATCGCCTACCAGCTCTGGAAATTCGGGCTGCTCGGCAAGGATTTTTTCTACCGCCCGCTGCTGACCTACCCGAACGGCCACGCGCTGTGGGTGAGCACCACCGCTCCGCAAGCCGGCGCGCAGCCGCAGTTCGGCCACGGCACGGACGTCTACAACGTGATCGACTCGCGCCAGAGCTATTTGCAGGACGTGGTGGCCGCCGGACTGCGGCAGCTCGGATACACCGCGCAAGCAGCGCGCTCCGTGCATTTCTCCTACGAGATGGTGGCCCTCTCGCCGCGAAGCTGCGTCGAGCTCGGCATCGAGCTTTCCGAGGAGGAGCGCAAGCGGCCCTACGTCGAGATGTCCGGCCGCCGGGGCCTTGGCGTGAAGGCGGACGACCTCATCGACAAGCTGATCGCGGAAGCGCTCGCGGAGGTGGTTTCGCGCCATCCCGACGATCCCCCCGAACAGCAGCGGCGCATCGGCACCCAGATCGCCTCCGGCGCGCTGCGATACTTCCTTCTGAAGTTCACGAGAAACTCGGTGATCGCCTTCGATTTCCAGGAAGCGCTGAGCTTCGAGGGCGAGACCGGCCCTTACGTGCAGTACGCGGCCGTGCGCGCCCGCAACATCTGGCGGAAGCTCGAAGAGCGCGGCGAGGCCGTTCCGGATTTCGCCCGCGAACTGGGCGCTGAAGCCATGTCGCGGCAGCTCGCCTGCGAGGACTTTTGGCAACTGGCGCTCGCGGCTTCCAAGGCGGATTCCGCAATCGAGCGCGCGGTGGCCTCCGGAGAGCCCGCGCACGTGGCGAAATTCGCCTTCCAGCTCGCCCAGGCGTTCAACAACTTCTATCACGAGCACCCGGTCCTCACTGAGGAAGACCGCGAGCGCAGGGTATTCCTGCTTTGGCTAACGGGCTACGTTCGCGAGCAGCTCGAGCGGGTGCTGGCGGTATTGGGTATCGAGGTTCCGGAGTACATGTAGGCCCTTGGCAGGGCGGCATTGAAGGCTCGCGCGGGCATGGAAGGAACCAGTATGGACGGTATGATAAAGACCCTGATGAAAAGGCTGTTGCTCATGTCCGTTTGCTCCGTGGGCCTGATGACCCTGCTTGCCTACGAATTTAGTCATGGGATCCTTTCGCCCCGTGGGCTAGCAATTGCGCTCTTCATGTTGTGCATTGCTATCAGCGTCGGTGTGGTGCTCATCGGCAGAAAAACAGCCGAAGAGTTCAGGGTACCGCCCGGACCTCCCGGGGCTTCTATCGACACCGCCACTCGCAAGCGCCGCCTGCTGGGCATTCGGCTGGCGAAGGCGTGGATCATCATCTTGGCAGTAGGTCTCCTGGTTGGGCTGCGCGGCATCGGAAGTGAGCCTCTGCTGCCGCTGCTGGTAGGTGTGGCGGTCAATCTGTGCATGATGGCGACAGCAATATGGGTGGTTGTACGCCTGCAAGAAGGCCTGGAGTAGCCGCTAGCAATGTCCGGCGGTTGGCCCTATTTCGCGCACCGGGGTTCTCGGCGCCCCTGTGTCGCTGCGGTCTAATGTAAGTATGCCTTCCAAGAACTCCTTCTCCGCCAGGACGACTCTGCGCGTACGGGGCCGCGACTATCAGATCTACTCCTTGAGGGCGCTCGAAAAGGCCGGTTTTCCGGACGTAGGCCGCCTTCCCTACTCCATCCGGGTGCTGTTAGAGAACCTGCTCCGTCACGAAGACGGCCGAGCGGTCAAAGCCGAAGACATCGAGTTCGTCGCGAAATGGCGGGGCTTCGGGACGCGAGAAATCAGTTTCATGCCGGCGCGCGTGCTGCTTCAGGACTTCACCGGCGTCCCCTGCGTGGTAGACCTCGCCGCCATGCGCGATGCGTTGCAGGCGCTCGGCCGCGATCCGAACCTCGCCAACCCGCTGATTCCCGCCGACCTGGTCATCGATCACTCCGTGCAGGTGGATGAGTACGGCACCCCGGGCGCTTTTCTGAACAACGCGCTGCTCGAGTTTGAGCGCAACCAGGAACGCTACGCGCTGCTCCGATGGGGACAGTCGGCGTTCCGGAATTTCCGCGTCGTGCCGCCGGATACCGGCATTGTGCACCAGGTGAACCTGGAGTACCTCGCGCCCGTGGCGCTCACGTCCTCCCAGAACGGCTCCCCCGTCATCTACCCCGACACGCTGGTGGGCACGGACTCCCATACCACGATGATCAACGGCCTCGGCGTGCTCGGATGGGGCGTCGGCGGCATCGAGGCCGAGGCGTGCATGCTCGGCCAGCCGATCTCGATGCTGCTGCCGCAGGTGGTCGGGTTCAAGCTCCACGGGAGCCTGCCCGAGGGCTCGACCGCCACCGACCTCGTCCTCACCGTTACCGAAATCTTGCGGAAGAAGCGCGTGGTCGGCAAGTTCGTCGAGTTCTTCGGCCCGGGCATCGGCGCGCTGAGCGTAGCCGACCGCGCCACCCTCGCCAACATGTCCCCCGAGTACGGAGCGACGGTGGGATTCTTCCCAGTGGATGCGGAGACGCTGGCCTACCTGAGACTCACCGGCCGCCCCGCGGACCTGATCGAGCTGGTCGAAGCGTACACGAAAGAGGCGGGCCTCTTCCGGACGGACGATGCTCCGGACCCTGTCTTCTCGGACGTCGTGGACCTGGACCTTGCGACGGTCACCACGTCGCTGGCCGGCCCGAAGCGCCCGCAGGATCGCATTCCTCTGCCGCGGGTGAAGGACAACTTCGCCGCCTTCCTGGGCGCCGAGGCGAAGCGCGTGACGGTGCAGATGGACGGCACGCGGGCGGAATTGAAGGACGGCGCGGTAGTAATCGCCGCCATCACGAGTTGCACGAACACCTCGAACCCGTCGGTGATGCTCGGCGCGGGGCTCCTGGCGAAAAAGGCAGTGGAACGCGGGCTGCGGTCGAAGCCTTGGGTGAAGACCAGCCTCGCGCCGGGATCGAAGGTAGTGATGGATTACCTCCAGGAAGCGGGCCTGGTCCCGTATCTCGAAGCGCTCGGGTTCCACCTGGTGGGCTACGGCTGCACGACCTGCATCGGCAACAGCGGGCCGCTGCCCGAGCCGGTTGCCGAAGCGGTGGCGCGCGAAAAGCTGGTCGTGGCGGCCGTGCTCAGCGGCAATCGCAATTTCGAGGGCCGCATCAATTCGCTGGTTCGCGCCAACTACCTCGCCTCGCCGCCGCTGGTGGTCGCTTATGCGCTAGCGGGCAGCGTGGATATCGACCTGCACGGCGAGCCGCTCGGCACGGATCGCAACGGCAGGCCGGTCTACCTGCGTGAGATCTGGCCCCAGCCCGAGGAAGTGCGCGAGGTGATGCGCGGCTCGGTTCAGGCCGGCATGTTCCACAAGGAGTACTCCGAGGTCTTCGAGGGCGACGCGCGGTGGCGGTCGATGCCGGTGGCCCAGGGCGGTCTCTTCGAGTGGAGCGACGCCTCGACCTACATCCAGCGGCCCCCATACTTCGATTCCATGGCGGATCCGAAGACCTTCGTCGAGAACCTCTACGGTATGCGCGTGCTGGCGCTGCTCGGCGACTCGGTGACCACCGACCACATCTCCCCGGCCGGCTCGATTCCGCCGGACAGCCCCGCGGGAAAGTACCTCATCTCGCGCGGCGTTCAACCCAAGGACTTCAACTCCTACGGCTCGCGGCGCGGCAACCACGAGGTGATGGTGCGAGGCACGCTGGCGAACATCCGGCTGCGCAACCAGCTCGCGCCGGGAACCGAGGGCGGCTGGACCACGCACCTGCCCGGCGGCGAGCAGATGTGGATTTACGATGCCGCCATCGAATACCAGCGCGAGGGCGTGCCTCTCATGATTCTGGCGGGCAAAGAGTACGGCTCGGGATCCTCGCGCGACTGGGCGGCCAAGGGAGTGAACCTGCTGGGCGTGCGGGCCGTGATTGCGGAGAGCTTCGAGCGCATTCACCGCTCGAACCTGGTCGGAATGGGAGTGCTGCCTCTCGAATTCCCGCCCGGTGAGACTGCGGCAACGCTCGGCCTCTCCGGCCACGAGACCTTTCACATCGAAGGCGTCAAAGAGGCGATTGAAGGCTCGAAACGCGCCGAGGTGCGGGCCGTGGACGACAACGGAACCGAGCGCCGTTTCACAGCCGCCGTCCGCGTGGACACGCCGCCGGAAGCGGAGTACTACCGCAACGGCGGCATCCTGCCCTACGTGTTACGCCAACTGGCGGCGAAGTGACGGGCCGCTATTTTGCAATCGAGAGATCCAGAGCTTCCAACTCTCCTCTGCTGAGCTCGACATCACTCTGGGTACGGACTTTCCGTCCGTCCACCAATGAAAAGTACGTATAGGCCCGTGGTGAATCACAGCAACCGAACTTGATTACCCTATACAGGTCGTCAGTGATAGCGTCTCCCCTCTCTCCGGGCTCGCGAAACGTCCACCTCACGCTTTCCCTCTTCATGGCTTCGACAGTACCCGTAGCCTGCGGGGAACCCTCAGTGCCTGTTTGCCGGTCCGCGAAAAATGTCTCTCGAAGCACCAAGGGCTCACTGCGAGTGCCGTGGGCAGTAAGGAGATCGACCACCGTAAAGCGCGTGTTCCACGTGATGCGGTGTTCTTCCAGACCTCTGACCTTGATTTCCGCCCTCGACACGGCCGAATAGCGGTCCGAAGGAAAGCTGATCCCGATCGTGCCTTCGAGAATGAAGAATTCTGCGATGAGGGAGCCAGGAACGATAGCTCCGGCTACGCAAACCTGTTTGGTGCCCAACTTCGTGAGCCGCATTATGAGTGATCCCTCGCGATTGAGAGCCGCGTCAGATCTCGTCCATTCGGCATTCATCGCGTTTATCGGTGGCTGGCAACACTGCTCGGACACAGCTTCTCATGCGGAAATCCACGTTCGGTATTCGGATGCCTTATCCCAGGTCGCACCTGCCGATGCAAAATCGATCACGCGAAAATTAGATCCGCCCTTGACCGGGACGACGAATTCCATTTGTGCAGGGACAGTTTCCCTCACCGCCTTGAGCTCGACGCTATCGGGCAGCGGATGACCCAGAGCGACCGACTCCTGCACATTTCCGTCCAACCGCGCGTCGCGGACCAATACGACCGGACCACGTTTCAGCGCGAAATACCGTTCGCCTTCCTTCGTACTACCCCGCGGCGGATGGATGACCCGGCACTTCATGTCGAGATTCAGGCGAATCACATCGCCTGGAAACCAGGTTCGAGTGATGCCGGCATAGGACTTCGGAGTAACCTCCACCGGTTTTCCGTTCACCTCGAGAGTGGTATTCTCACTCCACTCCGGAATACGAACTTTTAGGCTGAAGGCCGCCGGCATTTGCGGGTCGACTGTGATCGTTACCTTGCCGCCTTTGGGGAAGTCCGATGCAATCCGGAGATTGACTCTCCCTCCATTGGCCAATGGAGCGGCAGCCTCGCCGTCGAAGTAAAAGTTAACGACCGGCCCGGACGGGGAATTCATAACCCCGGTCATGGGAACGAGCGCGAGCGCATCGACCACGTTGTAGACGCAGCATGTTATTTGCTTCCCATTGATCGGAACGAAAAAATTGACTTTGTTATTCCGGGTTCCGTTCAACTGGGTATGGTAATCGATCTGAGTTCCATCCGGCTTGATGCTCCCCAGCAAAGCATTCTCCAGCGCCCACTCCATCTTATCCGCATACTCCGGATATCCCGTCAAACGGAGCATTTGCCCGCAAAAACCCATCCACCGCGCCGCGGCGCATCCCTCGATTCCCGGCCGCGTGGGGTGGATCTGCTGTCGCGTGGAATCATTCCATTGCTCGTCGGCCGCTATTCCTAAGTTGTAGCTTCCGAGGCCTCCGCCCACACCGATCACCGTTGTCTCGGTTTGCAGCACGCTGCGGTAAAAGCTCAGATCGGACTCCTTCCAATGAGCGTTTCCCGTGGCCCGGTAATATTCCACTAATCCCTCGAAGCAGGATGTCATCTCGTACTGCTTGGCGATACTCTGGGCCGGATTGTTATTACTGCCAATGTCTCTTACATCTTTCCTAAAAACTGCCTCGAAAATGTTTTCCCTCTTACAGGCGCCCTCCTGTTCGACGATATACCGGGCAAAAGCGAGATAGCGAGAGAACCCAGTTATCAGGTAAAGTCTCACGATAGGCTCCAGTATGGAACTGGATTCAATCCCCTCAAAAGCCCAGCCGGTATTGATTATCCGAACTTTAGGCGCCGGTCCCACCTGTGTAAGGGTATAATCCGCCATCCGGATCATTGCGTCCAACACTTTGGGATCCCGCGTGACGAGGTAATAATCCTCCAAGCCCAGGAGTACGTATTTGCGGCACCACAGATCGGCGTTGTACGGTTGCTTTTCGTAAGGGAAGGAGCTGATGCAACCGTCCGGAGTCTGCGTGGAGAGAAGAGCTGCAACCGTGGCGTCTAAGTCGGCCTTGAGTTGCGATACCGGTTGATAGCGGTACGCTTTGACCATCGCCCGCACTGCCTTGCCCCACAACTCTCCGTTTGCAAAGATTCCCTCTCGCTTCTGAAACATGTCCTCCATGGCCTGCAAATCTTCCGCGTTGAACCGCAGTTGGAGCTGCCGCGTGATCTTCTCATGCAGGAAGCCGTGAAGGCGCGTGGATCCCGGCTCGAGGAAATGCAGTTGATCAATGGAATATGTCTCGCCTGTCCCTCCTTGAGACCCTTCTGATACAGGTGCGGCGGCCGCCGGAGTCCCGGCGCGCAAAACCGGTGACGAGAGAAAGGAATCGAACAAGGCAAGCAGGCCAACACCGGCGCTGCCGGCATGGCCGATAAACTCTCTTCGGCAAAGACTGTCAGGCGCAGGTTTCATCAGGAGCCTCCTTCTTTGGCACTGGTTTCCCCGAATTGTACCGCTCTTGAGCGGATTCGTAGGACCCGACCTGCATCTGTGGCCGAAAGCGACGCGATTCCTGGTTAGTGTCGCGCAGCGGCGAAGTGATATGACCCGCCGCAGCCGGGGTGTGGAAGAGTGGGGAGCATTCTTTCAGATCTCGTCGATGCCGAGCACGCCGACTAGTTCGCCGAGCACCCGGTACTCCGAGTCGTCGTCCAGCTCAAGCACGGGGAACTCCGGGTTGAGAGGCTTCAGGCGGATGCGGCTGTGCTCCCAGCCGCCGGACGTCATCCGCTTATCGCTCTCGTAGACCTTAACGGTGAATTCCCCGCCTTCGCCCGAGCCGGCGCGCCGCCATACCAGCACTCGTTTCCCCTGGCGCGACCCGGCCGGATGGTAGCGGAAGACCGCAATGCTGCCGTCGGGGATCTCCGGCTCCATCGAGCGGCCGGCGACGTGCACGGCGTAGAGGTCCTGAGCGGCGCGCACCCCCGCGGGCGCCTTCACCCAGTCCTGCGGCTCAACTTCCATGTCCTCTCCAAAACGCCCCGCCGCCGCGCGCAGGGAATAGAGGGGGACGTGCGTGACGAAAGGGATCACTTTGGCGGGCGGGCGCCGGATACCGGCCACGTGCTCGTCGAAAAGACGCTCCACCGCCGCCTCAAAATCCCGCACTGCCAGGGCGCGGCGGTTCGAAATCCGCAGCGTATTCGAAAGCGTGTCCTCGCAGTAGGTGAGCAGGCGCTCGCCGCCCATCTGGCGCGCTTTCGCCGCGATGTCCGCGGGGAGCAGCGCCAGGACATCGGCGTCGCCCGAATCGGCCGGCAGGTCCTCCCGAAAGCGCTGGTACACCCGGTCCGACAGCGGATCGAGCAGGAGCACGCCGAACGGCAACGGTTTCCGGGCGGGCAGGCAGACCTCGAACACGGAGTACTCGGCCTTGCGCGCCGTATCCATACGCTATCAGCTTACCTGAACTTCGGCACAATGGGAGCCGAAAAAAAGAGAATCGGCGGCATCTCAGGCAAAAAAGCGCCACCGGGCAGGGAGTGAGCTTAGAGGAGCCCCCGATAAACGCGGCGCTAATCCGCGTTTATCGGCGGCTCGAAATGCTGTTTAGACCACCGGCTGGGCGGCGTACCGCTCGGCGATCACCGCGAGCGGGATCGGCTGGTAGTCGCCGGCGTGTCCGGCTTGGCCGAACTGGGTCATGCGCTGGGCAACCACCTTCTTCATGGCCTCGCGAGCCGGCTTCATGTAATCGCGCGGATCGAACTTCTCCGGAGTCTCGCAGAATACCTTGCGGATCGCACCAGTGATCGCGAGCCGGTTGTCGGTATCGACGTTGATTTTGCGAACGCCGTTGCGGATGCCGAGCTGGATCTCTTCGACTGGCACGCCCCAGGTCGGCTTCAGCTTGCCACCGTACTGGTTGATGATGTCCTGCAGCTCCTTCGGAACGCTCGAGGACCCGTGCATCACCAGGTGGACATTGGGCAGCCGGTGGTGGATCTCGATGAGGCGGTCCATCTTCAGCACCGCGCCGTCCGGCTTGCGGCTGAACTTGTACGCGCCGTGGCTGGTGCCGATCGCGATCGCGAGGGCGTCCACGCCGGTCAGCTCGACGAATTTCGCCGCCTGCTCCGGATCGGTCACGTGCTCGAGACCGGTGCCGCCGGCGCCGTGGCCATCCTCGATACCGCCGAGCACGCCGATCTCGCCTTCCACGGTCACACCCTTGGCGTGCGCCTCTTCGACCACTCTCCGGGTCACGTCCACGTTGTACTCGAACGACGAAGGCGTCTTCCCATCCGGCATCAGCGAGCCGTCCATCATCACGCTGGTGAACCCGGTATCGATGGCTGATTTGCAGGTTTCGAAGCTGTTGCCGTGGTCCAGGTGCAGAACGGTCGGGATCTCGGGGTAAATCTCGGTCGCCGCGACCATGATGTGATACAGGAAGCGGTCGTTCGCGTAGGCCCGCGCGCCGCGGCTGGCCTGGATGATCACGGGCGATTTGGTTTCACGCGCCGCCTCCATAATCGCCTGGATCTGCTCCAGATTGTTGACGTTGAACGCGCCGACTCCGTAGCCGCCCTTGGCAGCCTCATCGAGGACCTGCCGCATGGATACTAGCATTTGGAATTCTCCTTCCCGGTGTATTAAGACGTGAAGAACCTCATGGTACCAAATCGCAGCGCGGAGCCGCTCAATCCGGAAAATTACCAACCGCCAACTATCTCTTCAGAAATCTCCGCCGAAGCCCTTTCACAATGCGCTCGCCAAGCGTCCCGAAAGGCTGGTCCGTGGTCAGATAGGTCCAGGTGGCTCCCCGCTCGAACTTCTCTTCGTTGCCGAACCGGACCTCTCCGTCGCGAATCGCGGCGGCCGCAAATGCGTCCGCAATTTCCACGGGCAGGCGAGACTGGAAGTCCTCGTAGATATCCTGTACGCCGTTGAGGAAGGCTTGCAGCGGATCGCGGCCGCCCCAGGACACCCAATGGACGCCGCCCCGCAATTCCGCGACATTCGCCAGGTAATCGGCCCACAGATCGTCAAGAACCGCCAGCGCCAGGCGGCGCCCCGCGGTTTCGACCGCATCCTTGCCGGCTGCTTCGATCAGTTCGCGGTACTGCGGTTCCGGCAGCATCGAAGCAATGCTCCAGCCAGGCGACAGCAGAACCTCGCGGCGCAAGCTGTAGACCTCGCGGCGGTGATGCTCGATGACGGATTCGTACTTCCAGAGCGTCTGCCGGATTTCGAGATTCTGGCCCTCCGCAGTCCGCTGAATGCTGTCGATGTCCGGGTTTTCCGCGACGCCGAAACGTACGAGCAGATCGTCTTCCAGGCTGATGAAGAAACGGGACACACCCGGATCGCCCTGGCGGCCGGCGCGTCCGCGGAGTTGGTGGTCGATTCGCCTGGCCTCATGGCGGGTTGTGCCGATGACGTACAGGCCTCCCAGCTCTACTACCTTCTCCCGATCCCGCGGCGGATTGCCTCCGAGCAGAATGTCGGTCCCCCGCCCGGCCATATTGGTCGAAATCGTCACCGCCCCGAGTGCGCCCGCCTGCGCGACAATCTCCGCTTCGGCCTCGTCGTTTCTCGCGTTCAGGAGGGAATGCGGAATGCCGGCAGCACCCAGACTGCGGCTCAGAATCTCCGACTCAGCTACACTCGCCGTTCCCACCAGAATAGGACGGCCCGTGGCGTGGGCTCTCCGAATCTCTTCCTGAAGCGCGCGGTTCCGCGCATCCCGGTCCGCATACACAATGTCGGGCAGGTCCTGCCGGATCACCGGCCGATGGGTCGGGATCACCGTAACCGGCAGCCTGTATACTTTCCGGAACTCTTCGGCTTGCGTGGCGGCGGTGCCCGTCATACCGCAAATCCGCTCGTACATGCCGGCCAGGTGCTGCACGGTGATCGAGCCCAGAATGCGCCCCTCGGAGTTCAGTGCGACGCGCTCCTTGGCCTCAATGGCGGATTGCAGGCCCGCCGGCCAGCGGCGGTTCTGAGCGATGCGGCCTTTGAACTCGTCCACCAGTTCCACGGAGCCAGCCTTGACCACGTAGTCGACATCGCGCTTCAGCAGTACATGGGCGTGCAGCGCGTTCTGGACCGCCGTCAGAAGGGGAAGGTTGCGTTCTTCGAACAGGCTCCCGCAGCCGAGCGCTTCCTCCACGCGCTGGATGCCGGCATCGCTCAACTGCACATTGCGTGCGAACTCGTCGGGAAAGTAGTGCGCGCCCGGCCGTAGCGCCAGAACCAGGGAATCGATACGGCGGGCCAGCGCCGGATCATCGGGCAATCCCCCGGCGATGACCAGCGGGATACGCGCCTCATCGATCAGGATCGAGTCCGCCTCGTCGATTACGGCGAAGGCAAACGGACGCTGGACGATTTCATCCGCGTTTCGGGCCAGGCCGTCGCGCAAGTAGTCGAAGCCCACCTCGTTCGCAGTCGCGTACGTTACATCGCACTGGTATGCGGCGCGCCGCCGCCCGGCGTCCATATTCTGCGAAATGTGAGCCGCCGTCAAGCCGAACCAATCGTAGATTCCGCCCATCCAGCGCGCATCACGGCGGGCAAGATAATCGTTGGCGGTCAGCACATGCACTCCACGGCCATGGAGCGCGTACCAGACCACGGCGGGTACCGCGGCGAGGGTCTTGCCCTCACCGGTTTGCATCTCGGCGATGTGCCCGCGATACAGTGCGAGCGCGCCCACAATCTGGGTGTCGAACATACGCAATCCGAGCACCCGCTGCGCGATGACCGCCGCTAACGCGAAGGTCTCTATCGGATCAAGGTGGCCGCGGAGATCCCTGGCGGCGGACTTGAGTTGATCGTCAGTAAGCGCGGAGAATTCCTCGCGGCGCCGCGTAATCGCTTGCAGTTGGTCCTCAGGCTCACGGTCCAGGAGGCCGAGAAAACGCAGAAGCTTGCGCCATGTTCCGCGGCAACTGGGCATAACGTCGTATTCTAGCCGGGTTACTGATCGAGAAGGAGCCTGATACCGGCCTTCGCTTCGGTTGCAACTTCCGCGTATCGCCGAATAGGGATCTGCGCCTGTAGGTCGTCTCGTCGTTCAGATGAAATACGTAGAAAGGGCCGATCGGAATCATCTTCGTTTTGACGAAACATGAACGCGCGTGTTCCGTCAGGTTGGGGTCTGACACTGACCCAAGCTGGTGTTGCCAGGTCCTCGAAAACCGCCTGCCTAACGACTTGATCAAGATATTCGTCATCCCGCGCGAGAGTTTCCTCCGCCTTCAGGTCTCGCGTGGGCCTGCCAAATAATCTCTCTTCAATTTGCCGTAGCCGCTCATCCTTTTCGAGAAGCCAGAGACTCTTGAACTCGGCGTCAGACACCACGAGTCGCCCTTTGGCCGACCCGCCCACCTTTTGAAAATAATAGACGGTTTCTCGTTTGAAGTTCTCCTGGCGGCTCCAGCCCCAGCCATGTTGCCTAGCGACTGCCTTGAAGATCTCGCTCAGCTTCTCGATGATAAAGTATGGCAGTTCCATTGACCGGAGAAGCGTGTCCATATATTGGCGCATCCGCTGCGAATCGTTTACCGTGCTAGCAGAGACCATGAGTGATGTCACCATGGACAGCACAGCGATTATAGCTAGACAGAGTCGTAAATGCGTGATTTGACCGTCAGCAAAGATAGCGCCGCCAGCCACAAGGCCACTAAATATTTGTGCAAGGTACACCGGGCTCTTCCAAGCTGTTCGCACTCCACGGCTCCAGATCTATCGGATAAGTGACAAAGAGTACTACTCCGCGGCACTCCCCAATTCCCGCTCGATGACTCCGGCGATGCGGCTGGCGAAGGCCTCCACTTGCGCGAGCTCCGGGCCTTCCACCATAACCCGGGCGAGAGGCTCGGTGCCCGAGAATCGCACCAACACCCGGCCGGCATCGCCGAAAGCGCGCTCGGCCGCCCGGATTTCCTCCGTTACCGCGGGTAATTCCGACAACGGCCTTCTCGATTTTACGCGCACGTTCACCAGGCGCTGGGGATAAATCTCGAGTTCGGAAGTCAGATCGTCCAGGCCGGAATCGGACTCGACCATGATTTCGAAGACTCGCAGCGCGGTTAACAGACCGTCTCCCGTCGTCGCGCAGTCCAGGAAAATCACATGGCCGGACTGTTCCCCGCCGAGCACGGCGCCCGAACGCAGCATCTCTTCAAGAACGTACTTGTCTCCCACCGGCGTTCGCGTGAGCCCGATGCCGCGCGCCGCGAGCGCCCGCTCGAGGCCCAGGTTCGACATCACCGTTGCGATCACGGCCGGCCTGCCGCCGGGCCCGGTCAGGCGTCCGAGCGCCTGGAGACGCCGCGCGGCTATCAGCAGCACGCCATCGCCATCGACAATCCTGCCCTGGCGCGAGATGAACAACGCGCGGTCGGCATCGCCGTCGAAGGCGACGCCGGCGTCCGCGCCCTCCCCGAGCACGCGCTCCTGAAGCTTCTCCACGTACAGCGCTCCGCACCCCAGGTTGATGTTGCGCCCGTCGGGTTCCGCGCAGATGGTGACGACCTTCGCGCCCAGCAACTCGAACAGCTCCGCGGCCAGCCGCGAAGCGGCGCCGTTGCCGCAGTCCACCACAATGCGCAGCCCGGCAAGCGAGCGGTGGATAGTCCCGGCGAGAAAGTCGACGTAGTGCCGGTCGAGGCCGGGATCGGGCACGAGCGAGCAGGACGCCGCGTCAATACCCGCTTCGAGAAAGGCGAACATCTCCCGCTCGATGGCGTGCTCCTCGCCATCCGGAAGCTTGTAACCGGAATGGTCGAAGACCTTGATGCCGTTGTCCTGGTACGGATTGTGCGACGCGGAAATCATGACCCCGGCGACGAAGGACTGGCTGCGCGTCAGGTAGGCGATGCCCGGCGTCGTGGTCACGCCCGCGAAACGCACCCGGGCGCCGCGCCTCGCGAGGCCCCCGGCAACCTGTCCGGCAATCCATGGGCCGGACTCGCGAGTGTCCATTCCGATGACGACCTCGGGATCCGAGGAGTGCCGCGCGGCTATGTCCCCCAGCGCCATCCCCAGGGCGTGCACCGTCTTCGGATCGAGCGGGTACTCTCCCGCGACTCCCCGCACGCCATCAGTTCCGAACAGTTGCCTGGCCACCGGAAGCAGTCCCTCCTTCGACAATCTTCTCCAGCGTGACGCTCACTTCCACAACGGGCGGCGATACGAAGCGCACCTGCGGATCCCCCAAAAAAATGTGCACCTGGAAGTGCGCCTTCCCGATAGTGTGCGACAAATCGATAGGGTCGGTCTCCACGGATTGAACCAGCCTGACCCGGCTTTCCGGGCCGGCGATGTTCAACACACCCGGACGGACGTGCTCGGCGGCAATGCGATAGCCCTCGGGCGGAGGCTGCGCCACGCGGACACGGATCGGAACCTGTGCCTCGAGATGGCGCTCGAACGAGAGCCGAAGCTGCGCCGGCGTGGCGCGGATCACGCGGACGCCCGGAGGCAGATCGACGTTCTGCCATCCAAGGGTGAGGGTACGCTCGCCGGGCTGATGAACGGCGCCGAGGTTCACCACAACGGCCGCCGAAGAGGGGTCGACGCGGCGGATCCCGGCCAACGGTCCCCGGATCTCCAAATGCACGCGCTCGGGCAGCGCCGAGGCGATCTCGAGGCCGGTGGGCAGGTGCTCATACTGGACCGGCACGGAAATCGAAGTCACCAGTTCGGGGCTGGCAACGAAGGTGATCCATAACGCGAACGCCGCCGCCAGGGCGAAGAGCGGCCAGCCAACCGTTTGCGCCAGTTTCCGCATTACGGCCGCCCCACGCGCTTCCAGTCCGGCTGGACGTGCTCGCGGGTTTCTTCCGCCTCGACTCCCATTTCGGGATCGCGCGCCGCCAGCCGCCCGTCGTCGCGGCGCTTCCGTCCGAAGTGCTTGGCAATGCGCTCGGCAACGTCGTTGACGGTAAGACCCGACTCGATTTCCCCGAACGCGGCAACCGAAAGACGCCCCGTCTCCTCGGAGACGACCAGGGCCAGGCAGTCGGCTTCCTCCGTGATGCCGATCGCGGCGCGGTGGCGGGTGCCCAACTTGCGGGCCAGCAGTGGATTCATGCTCAGCGGCAGGAAGCAGGCGGCCGCGGACACGCGATCTCCCTGGACCACGGCCGCGCCATCGTGCAGCGCGCCTCCGGGATGAAAAATGGAGAGCAGCAGGTCACGCGAAAGGTTGGCATTCAGACTGACCCCGCTCTCGATGAAGGTTCTGAGACCGGTGTCCCGCTCGAGTACGATGAGCGCGCCGATACTCTGCTGCGAAAGCCGGCTCAGGGCCAGCAGAATATCGTCGCTGGACTCGCGGCGCCGGAGGCTGCCGCCGAATCCGAGCCAGCGGCGGCGCCCGAGCCGCGCCAGCGTCCGGCGGATCTCGCTCTGAAACAGCACGATCACGGCGATAGCGGTATACGGAACCACGGCGGCGAGCACGGATCGCAGCAACTCCAGGCCCGTCCACACCGCCACGAGGTACACGAACAGCAGCACTCCGATGCCGGCGATTACCTGCGCGGCGCGGGTGCCCTTGATCACCATGATGAGCTGGTAAATCAGAAAGGCGACGATGAGGATGTCGATAGCCGCGGTAACGGTGAGCTTGGGGAGCCAGTAGGTCAGTGGCGATGCTAAAGAAGCCATATTCCGCGCTCGGATAAAGCCAATAACGCCAGAATGATTCTATTATCGCCGATGTGATGCCGGCCGCGGGAGCGTTACGGCACCGAACGGACCGCCCCCGCCCACTCCTGTCTTAGCATCGTAACGAACTGCTCCGGTTCGTTAACTTCGATCAGCACCGCCACGCCGTCATCCCTGGGTGGGAAGAGGACCAGACGTTTGCCGTCAGCCCAATACATCCTTACCCTCTGGCCGTTGGCGGCTCGGAACCACCCGGCGTGATAGTGAGGATTCGAAAAGCCGTTGGTTCGGATGGTAGGCCGCCAATCCGGATCTTGACTGATGTCCACGATGCGAATGCGGTCGATGCCAACGGCGTTCGCCATCACCGTAACCGGATAGAACCTGTCATGGATCGCCAGGGAGTTGTGCGTCAGCGTCAGGCGTGGTGGTCCGGGTGAGTACAGGAACGCCAGAGCGCCAACGGCCGCCGACACGGCGCCGATGCCAACGCCAACGATGGCGCCGATATTTCGCCCGCTCCTGGAAGCCGCCACTGTTCCGCTCCGGAGGCCGCTTCCGCTCAGCTCCCGGACCGGTGCAACCGAACGGATCGACGCGATGAAATCCTCCACGCGATCCGGGCTGAACAATGTGGTCTGCGATTCTGTAACCAGTACCACGGCCTTCTTCCGATTGGTCATGTACCAAGAGCACTTTCCCAGTTTGGCGGTCCGGAACAACCCGTAGTAGCCGAACAAGCCGCTGTTGCCCCAGAGCTTCCTCGATCCGCGGAAATCGTCGGGTGTTGCGGACCTGATTTCACGAACGCCCACAAGCGGAACCTGGATTTCACCGATCCACCGCCCCACACGGATCGCCTGTGCCGAGACGCTGTAGTTCCTCGGGGAGCAGGCATACGCCAGCACGATGACGAACACGCAAAGAGTGCCCACAATCACGCTGTGGGTGGCCATCGCAGCGGCGCCGAGGCCGAGGCAGACGATAGCTGCAATGATCCTGGCGCCTCGGTCGAATGAAACGGAGAACTCGGACGTTGAAGTGGAGGCCATGGAGGAAGCCTAAGCGGGCCATTGTACGCGTTTTCCCGGTTACGCGTGGCGGAAGGCTGTCAGAGTCGAACTGACCAGCGACTCCTTTGAGAACCGCTCGGCGGTTTTGAAGACCGCGCGGGACACCAGCCCCGATAGCCTTCCGCTTTCCATTGTTAACACCCGCCCGCTCACCGCACAACCGCCCGGCACACCGTATCATGGTTTCTTACACCCGATCATGAATTGGCCCCTAGACGACTCCGCGACCCCGCTGGAGCGGGCGGCGTTCTGGTGCGCCGCCGCCTCCTCGGTGGCCATTCTTTTTTCGATTGCCGCCTCGCAGATCCTGCTCGGCTTCGCGATCGTTGCCTTACTCGGGTGCCGCGATAAGCTGCGCCTCCCTTCGGTATGGGTTCCGCTGGCGGTCTTCCTGGGCGGCACCGCGCTCGCGCTGGCTCTCTCGGGGTATCCCGCCGCCGGGCTGCCGCAGATCAAGAAGTTTTACGTGTACCTCATGCTCCCGGTCGTTTATTCCCTGGTGCGGGAGGCGAGGCAGGCGCGCTGGCTCACGCTGGCCTGGTCGGCGGCGGCGGCGATCGGCGCCGCCGACGCGCTGGTGCAGTTCCTGCGCAAAATCCAGGAGGCCCATCTGTCCGGAAAAACATTCTACGAATACTATGTTTCGGGACGCATTACCGGCTTCATGAGCCACTGGGAGACGTTCGGGGGCGAGCAGATGATCGTGCTGCTCATGCTGGCGGCGTTCCTGATGTTCTCGCCGTCGGCGCGGCGGTCCGCGCTCTGGCTCGGCCTGGCCGCCGCGGCGCTGCTCGCAACGGCGCTCCTGCTGGGTTACACGCGCGGCGTCTGGCTGGGCACGGTGGCTGGGGCGCTCTATCTCATCTGGCGCCGCAAGCGGCTTCTGCTCCTCGCGGTTCCGGCGGCGCTGGCGCTGGTCCTCTGGCTCAACCCCGGTGCGGTGCGGACCCGCTTCGAATCCGGCTTCGAGCCGAACAAACGACTGGACTCGAATCAGTTCCGGGTGGTCTGCTGGCGAACCGGATGGCAGATGATCAAGGCGCACCCCGTGTTCGGTCTCGGCCCCGAAATCGTCCGCATGAAGTTCATGGAATACGTGCCGGCGGACATCCCGCGCCCCTTGCCCGAAGGCTGGTACGGACACCTGCACAACGTGTTCATCCATTACGCGGCCGAGCGCGGCATCCCCACCGCGCTGGCGCTGGTGGCCGCACTCGTGTGGATGCTTCGCGATTTCGCGCGCGCTCTCGGGCGCCTGCAGCCGGGGCGGGGCGACGAACGCTTCCTGCTCGACGGCGCGGTGGCGGTAGTCATCGCCGTCGTGATCAGCGGGATGTTCGAAGTCAACCTCGGGGACAGCGAGGTGCTGACGATGTTTCTTGCGGTCGTCGCCCTCGGATACAGCGCCGTCGAGAAGGTGACGCATGCCTGATACCCTCCGCGGCAGGCAGATCGTACTGGCGGGCGGCTCCGGCGGCCTGGGCTCGGCTACGGCGGAATTGCTGGCCCAAGAGGGCGCGACGCTGATCGTCAGCTACCATTCGAACGAAGAACGCGCCAAGCGGCTTAGGGGCATCGCGCGCGTCATTCAAGCGGACCTGGGGCAGGCGGAAGAGCGGGCACGCCTGCTCGACGCCGCTCCCGATCTGTACGGCGTGGTGGCCCTCGCCGGCGACCCGGCCCGCGTCGCGTACCCTTCCCAACTCGAGGCCGCCCTGCGGCGTTCGTTCGAGATCAACGCTCTCGGCCCGGTGATGTGGCGCGCGAGGCGGCCGAACGGATGCAGTCGCGCAAAACCCCCGGCGCGATCGTGCTGTTGGGAACGATGCAGGCCGTGGCGGTCTTCCCGGGCTCGACCGCGTATGCCGCCGGTAAAGCCGCGCTCATCTCGGCGGCGCGCATTCTCGCCAAGGAGTGCCGCAGCCCGGCGAACATCCGCGTGAATGTGGTCGCTCCCGGCATCACAGCGGCGGGCATGGCGGAAAGCTCGATCATTTCTGGAAAATACGAACGTTATCTCAAGGAAAACATCATTTCGCGCTACGGCGCCTCACTCGACGTGGCCCGCGCCGTCCGCTTCTTCCTGGAACCCGACAACTACGTAACGGGGCAGGTTCTTACCGTGGACGGCGGCCTGACGCTCTAGCCGGAGTTGCCCGTTTTCCTACACCGGCTTGGTGCTAACATCGAAAAGAGCCAAACTCCACCAGCTCGAGCACCTCAAGAGCGTGCTCGAGAGGACCGATACCGGGAAAATCGACATCGTCGTGGTCAGCGTCAAGAATTCGGGGCAGCCCGGCTTCGGAGAGCACGAGTTGACCGCCGACGAAGTGTTTTCGACCGAGGTCGCGCAGCTTTTCAGCCTGGTGGTGACCATCGCCGAGAAGGCGGGCAAGCACGTGGAGCTGATGGTGGCGCCGGGGCGCGACCCCAACCTCACGCTGGTGGAAACCGCGCAGCGCCTGCGCTCGGCGATGATCGTTATGGGCCGCTCGGGAAAGATGGCCGCCGTGGAGCAGGCCAAGCTGTTCGGCGATGCCTGGGAGTTGCTTCCCGAGCCGCGCCCGCAGCTCTCGCTCCGCCTGTACGACGCGCCCTCGGGCGACTCGACTTACTTCAATCTGGGTCCGCACCCTCCCCGGCTCTGGCCGGAGGATATTGCCCTGCTTCACCGGCTCTGGCTGGACCTCAGCCAACGCGGCCTGGGGCCCAAACTGCATCACCGCGACGTGGTTCGGGTGGCGTTGCGCCACCTGGATGCCGAGCTCCGCTCCCCGCAGGGGGATGCCGTGCTAGGGGTCCTCGCCCAGGAGTTGAATCAACAGCCAGGCGTCCACTCCGACCCGTCGCGAATAAAGAGCGGGTAGCAGATTTCAGAAAAACCCTGGATTCCCCACTTGCCGGATCAATCGCAACCCCTCGCCCTCGGGGTCGTTCCGGATCCTGCACTGGTTGTCGAACAGCATGGTGGAGCGCGTCGCCACGGTGTAGGCGGGCCACTCTGGAAGGTTGCCATGGCCGGGTTTCCCGGTGCGCGCGAAGGCAGCCCAGGCCTCGCCCATTTTCGAGGAGAGCGCCAGCGCCGCGGGTCCGCCGCCCGAGTATTGCGTGCACAGATCCGCGTTGTCGAACACGAACGCGATTTCGCTGCTGTGGAACGTTCCGGGCTTGTCTTCCAGCATGGGAGTGCGCCACGCGTAGATGTATTGGTAGGCCGAACCTCCCTGGGCGGCCTTGTGCTCCGCCTGGGTGATCGCGTTCTGGCGGGCGCCGGCGACGGCAATAGCGGCCCAGAGTCCGAAGGGCGATGCTCCCGGGTACTCGCGGCGGTACGCGGCGATGATATCTCGAGCCTTCTCCTTGTATAATCCGGTCACCCGCTCGCGCAACTGCTGTTCGCTCAGGGTATCCCGCTCCGGGTTGTCGCAGCCGTTGACGAATTCGTTCAGGCAAGTCCCGATGAGCATAGGAATATGGGCCGAAAGCGCCGATGCCGCCGGATTGAACGGGATCACCTCGCCGTCGACAATTGGTCTCCACTCCCAGCCGTTCGGTGCTCCCGAGCCTCGAAACCGGCGGATCGCGGCGGCCTGCGCCGCTTTGAGCGTGCTCGCCTTGACGCTGTGGATTTTATCAAGCCCCGCTTTCGAGATGCCCAACTCATCGAGAACAATCGCCGCAAGCCTGGCCGAATTGTCCGCTGACCCGCACTCTAACGACGAACCGCTCTGGACCGCGGCTCTGTGGAACAACCCCTTCGCCGCGGGCATACCCATCAGGGTGGTGACCTTGCCGCCTCCGCCCGACTGGCCGAAGATCATCACCTTCCCCGGGTCGCCACCGAAGCTCGCGATGTTGTCGCGGACCCATTCGAGAACCGCGACGTTGTCCAGCATTCCGGCGTTGCCGGAGCCGGCATAGCGCTCGCCGCCAATCTCCGCGAGGTTCAGAAAGCCGAACAGGTTCAGACGGTGATTGTGCGTCACGACCACGACGTCATGATGGCGGGCCAGGTTCTCGCCGTCGTACGCCAGCAGGTCGTTCCCGCCGCCGCCTGTGTAAAAGCCGCCGTGCATGTAGACCATGACGGCGCGCTTCTTTGCGACTGGATTCGGCCCCGGCGTCCAGATATTCAGCCTGAGGCAGTCTTCCCCCTGGTGCCAGCCGCCGGTTCGATACAGCAAGAACGCTTCTTCTTCGCCGTTCTGCGAATCGTGGTCGTTCTCGATGACTCCGCCGCCACCTTGAGGACACCAATGCCCATAGTTCAGACAGTTGCGCACCCCGGCCCAAGGCTCAGGTTTTTGAGGCGGCATGAAGCGATTCTCGCCCGCCGTGGACGCGCCATAGGGGATCCCGCGAAAGACCCATACGCCGCGATGGATGAACCCGCGCACCTTACCCGATGCGGTTTCGACCACCGGGTTTGCCCGCGCATCAGCCGCCGCCCTGCCAGCCGTTCCCTGCCCGGCCGCGGAGGTCTTTGCAGCTGCCGCCTCCACGAGACAGGATGCACTCGCCGCGCCCGCCGCCATCCGGAGCAGCTCCCGCCGATCAATGATGGTCATCTTGTTCCTTGTGCCGCATGTACGCATTATGCCCCGGACGTCCGCCCGCTACAATCGAAGCATGCACCAGGTCGCCGAGGAGGCGCTCGACGCCGCTGTCCGCCGCGGCGCGTCGTACGCGGACGTGCGCGGCCATTGGCAACCCGGCCCGAAATTCAGGGCTCATCGACGAGACGAAAGTTGACTTCGACAGTAGCTGCCACGGTGACCGGTTCACCGTTCTTCGCCCCAGGCCGAAATTTCCATGCTGCGACACATTCCACGGCCTTTTGGTCCAAGTCGGGATCGAGCGGGCGAAGCACTCGGATGTTGTGAGCCTTGCCGTCGGGGCCAATCTCAATTCCCAAGAGCACAGCGCCCTGTATCCCAGCCCGGATTGCTTTCTTGGTGTACTCAGGTTCCCGCCTCTGGAGAAGCAAGGGCGGTGTGATCCCCTCACCCGTTTTGTAAACCTTAGGCAAATCGGTCGTTGTGCTACCTTCCGGAGGCTTGAATGTAAACAGATCCTTTTCAAGTTCGGGATCGCGCCGGATTACAGTGTAGGTTGTGGTTTGTATCCTATGGATACCCGGTGAATTGTCCGAGACTGCGTAGTCTGTCTCCAGCCGCTCGCGAAGGATCCATCGACGATCGGGGTCAATGCACAGTACCCGGCTCTGATGCGGGAACCGCGACGCATTGTTGGCCGGATATTCAGCTCGAACGACTTCGCAGCCGCGAGACTGGCCATTTATCTTAACGGTGTCATGGCCAATGAACGCCGCGGATACGAGACCGGTCGTCGAGTTCACCCAATCTCCGAGAAAAAAGCCACACCTGAAGATCGGGGCGCGATTAGCAGTCCCAACGCCATCGGTGGGGTATTCCTCCTTGTCAAGTGCGAGCTTTGTGTAATGGTTTGCTTTGGGGAAGTACGTCCAAATCGCTGCACCATCACATACGACCAAGGTTTGGCTGAACTCGGCAACGCCTGACTCATAGCGCGCTAAGTCCGGTGCGCGCCATACGAGTCTGAAGTTACCGGCCGAGTCGCCTTCGGTTCCATTCTCAACTGTCGAGTAGCCCTCAATGAGCCAGCTTTTCGCCGAACGCACACTATTGGCGACTTCGGTGAGCAGCGAGACCGCATCTCGGGTTTCCTGAGCATTGCAGAGTACGGTTGAGAGGAGCAGTAAGGCTAAGCGCATGCAAAGCAATGTAGCACCCTCCGCCCGCTACAATCGAAGCATGCAGCAGATCGCCGAGGAGGCGCTCGACGCCGCGGTCCGCCACGGCGCGTCGTACGCGGACGTGCGGGTGATCGAACATCGCAGCCGGCACGTTGGCACCAAGAACGGGAAGCCCGGGAGCATGGCCGCTTCGGAATCGCTGGGAGCGGGGATCCGCGTGCTGGCCGGCGGCGCGTGGGGCTTCGCCGCGACCGACGACCTGAGCCGCGAAGGGATCGAGCGTGCCGCGGCCCTGGCCGTCGAGATCGCGCACGCGAGCAGTCTAGCAAAGGTGAAAGACGTGGTGCTCGCGCCCGAGCACAAACACGAGGCCACCTGGGTATCGCCGTGCCGCATCGACCCGTTCACCATCCCGGTCGAGGAGAACCTCCGCGTGCTGCTCGATATCGATGCGGAGCTGCGCAAAAACCCCGGTGTCACGCTGGCGGAGGCGTCGATGGTGTTCGCCCGCGAGCGCCAGTTCTTCGCTTCCTCCCTGGGCAGCCGCATCGATCAGACGCGGGTCACCTCCGGCGCGGGCTTCGCCGCACTCAGTTACAAGGACAACGACATCCAGAAGCGGTCGTACCCCAACTCCTTCGGCGGGCAGCATCAGCTCCGGGGCTATGAACTCGTGCATGAGTTGAAGCTGCTCGAGAACGCGCCGCGCATCGCCGAAGAGGCTGTGGCGCTCCATTCCGCCGATCAATGCCCGCAAGGCCGCTTCAACCTCATCCTCGACAGCTCTCAACTGGGCTTGCAGATTCACGAGTCCATCGGCCATCCGATCGAGCTCGACCGCGTGCTCGGCTCCGAGGCCAACTATGCGGGCATGAGCTTCCTCACGCTCGACAAGCTGAACACGCTCCGCTACGGTTCGGAGATCGTCAACGTGGTGGCGGACGCGCGGCTGGAGCACGGACCCGGCCTCGGCACCTTTGCATTCGACGACGAAGGCGTTCCCGCGCAGTGCTCGCCCATCATCCGCGACGGATGTTTCACGGGCTATCTCATGTCGCGCGAGACCGCGGCCGAAATCGGCCAGGCGCGCTCGAATGGCGCCATGCGCGCCGACGGATGGGCACGCATTCCCCTGATCCGGATGACCAACGTGAGCCTGGCCCCGGGCGCGCAATCGCTCGAAGAAGTGTTCGCCGAAGATGGAATCTACATGCAGACCAACCGCAGTTGGTCGATCGACGACAAGCGCTACAACTTCCAATTCGGTTGCGAAATCGGCTGGGAGATCCGCGGCGGCAAGCGCGTTCGCATGCTGAAGAACCCCAGCTACAGCGGCATCAGCACCGATTTCTGGAACTCTTGCGTGGCCATCGCGGGTCCGGAGCACTGGGTGCTCTGGGGCACGCCGAATTGCGGTAAAGGGCAGCCGGAGCAGGTGATGGGCACGGGCCACGGCGCTAGTCCCGCGCGCTTCCGGAATGTGAAGATCGGGACCGCATACGGCGGATGAGGAGAGCATGCCGGAATCGGAGCTTCTGACTCGGGAGCAGTGCCGCGCCATCTTCGAACGCGTGCTCGATGCGGCCAGGGCGGCGGGCGCCGATGAGGTCGAGTTGACGCTGGACGCCGCGGCGTCCGCGCTGACGCGCTTCGCCAACAACGCCATCCACCAGAACGTCTCCGAACAGCACCGCTTCGCTTCGATCCGCACGGTGGTGGACCACCGGACCGCGAGGGCGTCCACCAACCGCTTCGATGACGTCTCGATCCGCGCGGCGGCTCGGCAGGCCGTCGAGATCGCGCGGGCGCAGGAGCCTGATCCCGGCCTGCTGCCGATGGTCGAGCCCGCCGCGCTGGACGAGGTGGACCGCTTCTCGGCTGCCACCGCCCGAGCCACTCCAATGGAGCGGGCCGCGGTCGTCGCCGAGTCGATCGGCCACGTCCGGAACGCGTCTCAGACGGCCGCGGGAATCTGTGCCAGCCGGCAATCGGCGGAAGCGATCCTCAATTCGCGCGGAGTGTTCGCCTACTACCACGACACGCTCGGCCAGTTCTCGATCACCGCGATGGCCGGAGACAGCTCGGGATGGGCCAAAGCCACCGCGCCCGGCCGCGCCCGCATCGACGCGCTCGAACTCACCCGCCGCGCGTCCAGCAAAGCGGCTCTCTCGGAGAATCCGCGCGAGCTTCCTCCAGGACGTTACACCGTGATTCTGGAACCCCCGGCGGCGCAGGACCTGCTCGGCCAGATGTTCTACGACTTCAGCGCTACCGCCATCCGCGACCAGCGCAGCTTCCTGACGGGAAGGATCGGAAAGAAACTGTTCGGCGACCGCATACGGATCGCGGACGACGTGTACCATCCGCTGCAAACGGGCGCGCCGTTCGATGGCGAAGGAATGCCCCGCAGACGGTTGGCGCTGGTCGAAAACGGCGTCGTAAAAGAGGTGGCATACTCCCGCGATGCGGCGCACCGGGACGGCGTCCAGCCGACCGGCCACGGCTTCCCGCTGCCCAACGAGGACGGCGAGGCGCCGATGAACATCGTGGTCGAGGGCGGCAGCCAGAGTCTCGAAGCCATGATCGGATCGACCGGGCGCGGCATTCTCGTGACCCGGGTTTGGTACATCCGCGAGGTGGACCCGTACGAGAAGATCATGACCGGAATGACTCGCGACGGCACGTTCCTGATCGAGGGCGGACGGATTGTCAGCGGCATCCGGAACCTGCGCTTCAATCAGAGCCTGATCGAGCTACTGAACAATGTGGAGGAGATGTCGCCGGCCGAGCGGGCTTCGGGCGAGGAGGCGTTCGACCTGGTCGTGCCCGCCATGAAGGTGCGGGATTTCCGCTTTACGGAAACAACGAAGTTCTGAGCAGCACGGTGTGTTTCCCGCGCGGGAGGCGGACCACGTACTCGCCCGTTACATCCAGGCTCGCCGCGCGCCCGTCCACCATCAGCCCAACCGGCATGCGCTCCAGTTTCGCGAGCGCGCGCGATTCGCTGGTGTAGACGAGCTCGATCCCGTCAGCGCGGATCGCGGCCGACTCCAGCTCGCCGGTGAAATCCAGCACGCGCGCGGCCGCCGGTGTCGCCGCCGGCTCGATCACGTGCTTGCCCCTCGGTACCCACACCCGCGCATCGTCCCGCACCGGCCAGCTCCGGCCGTCGAGCGTCACCGGCCCGGCCCAGCGCACGCCCACGCCGTGCGGCGACTCGACCAGAAGCCCCTGCCCCGAGCGCTCGCAGCGCGTCACGACGGCCGCCGAGGGCGCGAGCAGGGGAAGATCCGTGGGCGATATCGAATAGACGAAGTAGTAGATCACCCTCGAGAACGACTCCGAGGCGACACGGATCAACTGCGCCAGTTCGACGCCAGCCTGCTGCCTGGTCGGGTACACCACGTGATCGCGCTCCACCACGTTGATATCCACGGCGAGCCGGTCCTGGTGCGGCGTGAGCGGGCGGTAGCGCTTCGCGATCTCCGCGTAGCGTTGCGGGCCAAGGTGCCAGACGGTTCCCGGGTCCTCAATCACGAAGGTCATCCGGTGGCTGTCCAGCAGCCGCAACAAACGCGCGGCGTCGGCTCCGATGGCGTCGCGCATGTTCGTATCGAAGCGGTCATCGACGTGGGTCAGGACCAGATCGAGATGGGGCTTTTCCTCGCGGATACGTTCCAGTTCGGCGATCCAGCCTTCCTGAAGCCGCGCCGCCAAATCGGCGCGATAGTCCAGAAACGCCCTTAGCTTTCCCGGATTGCGCGGCTGGCCCGTGAACAGCTCCGCCGGATCAAAGCCGAGGGTGCGGCGCACATCGCCACGCACATCCTGATTCAAGGGCGTAAACTCGTCCAGCTTCGCGAGCCCCTCGGTGCCATCGAAGTAGAGCTCGGCAAAGTTGACGCCGTCCCAGTCAAAGCGCATCAGCAGCGTCCGCACTCCTTCCGCCACGGCGCGCCGGCAGTCGGGATTCATCAGGTTCATGAGCAGCCGCCAATCCACGCGCGCATCCTTAAGGAGGGCGGTCTTTTCGCGCCAGGCGGGATGATCGTCCCAGAACCGCCGGCTGACGTGGGGCAATTCCAGCCACGCGTAAACCAGAATTCCCTGACGATGGCAGGCTGCGATCAACCTCTCCAGGTACGCGTCTTCTTTAGCAGACGGCTCGAAGTAGTGCCAGGCTCCGGCATGGATTGCGGCGATACCAGCCCGCCGCCACTCGAGAGCCAGCCGATCCACCTCATCGTCCTTCCGGAAAGCAGCGTCGAAAAACGCCCACAGGCGGCGCGATTCGAACAGCGGACTGAGGCCGAGGTCGCTGAGCGCCTGTAAAAGGTAAGGAAAGCGCTCGTAGCCCTGTTCCCCGGGCCCAACGGCCATCCAGAGGACACCTCCGCGGCCACGCCGGAAACCGGCCATCAAGGGCGCGCCGTACTCGCGGTCACGGCAGAAAATCCGCGCCTTTTTCGGGGTCTCGAATACTGGCAAATCGATGGCGTGCTCCCAGCTAATCGGCAGCTCGGTATCGCGTTCCTCCGCAATCTTCCGAACGCGCACGCGGCGGGAAGTGGCACGAAATCCGAGGGCGCGGGCCGCTTCGGAGCCGCCCTCAACCACCACGAGCGCCCCATGGTCCACGCGCGCGAGCCAATCCGTGGGAACGCGGGCGGAGTCTTCCGGGATGATCAGAACGCTGGCATCGGCCGCCGGTTGGCTCGTTAACCCGAAACAGCGCAAGAGTTGCGGCCATGCTCCGGCTTCGGTCCCAAACACGTGAAAGCCCGGTATTTCAGGAGGTTCCCCCGCCAGGATTGAGGCGAAGAATATAAAGGAAAGGCAAGTTGCGCGCAGCATGCAGGTTCGGCGTTCCCAACCTGTTATGATACGTGCCGGCGGCTAAGCTTCGCTCGGGACGCCCGACTGGTTGCGCAGCATTTACCCTGCCGGCGGCAGCCAGAATTCGATTCCCCGCTTTTGGTTCAGCTCCACGGATCGCGCGCGATTCACTTCGCCCAGGGGCACTTCCGCGCGCTCTCCATCCAGATCGATGTAGTGGATTGTCCGATCCTGGACCCAATAGGCGAGGGCATAGCGGGTCGTGTCGTTCTTGAGCGCGAACGAGAAGTAAATCTGGTTTGATGTTGCCGAGGGAGCGGGGGCCCCTGCGTTCGAGTACTCGTGGATGATCGGCGAAGCCGTCTCCGGCCGATACTGCTGGCCGCCGTACGGCGAACCGGAAGCCGGAGGCAAGTAAATTACGGTGACATTCGGCTGCGATGGGTAGCCGGAGTAAGCAGGCTGACTCATGCCCGAATCCCCGTAATCCCAATCTAATGGCTCGTCCCAGTCCCAGAACCCTGGATAGTAGGCCGCGCCGATCCCGTATCCGTAACCGTACCCGTACGGGTTCAATCCGAATCCGAAGCGGTTAAAGCCGGAACGTCCAAACCCGAAGTTGCCTGCGCCTCTGAAGCCGCCGCCGCCCCTGAAGCCGCCGCCACCACCCCTGAAGCCGCCGCCACCGAAACCACCACGCTGTCCGAACGCGCCAGGGATCAGGACAGCGGACAGGGCCACAATCGCAAAAATTCGCGTCATAAGCAACCCTCTCTGACTTCAGCCTAGCTCGAATGCAGGGCGCAAACAAGCCCTTCGCTGGACCGTTGGAAGCCGGCGCGAATTGCCAAAACGAACTTGAACCGAGCTCGAATCTCAGAGGTCCGAGTGGGGCGGACGCCCCTGCGCGGCCGGCTCCGCCCGCACTATACTGGGTCGTGATGAAAAGGGCGGCGCGTGCCTCCAGCACGGCAAACCGGCCGCAAACGAAAGTCCTCCCGGACAAACCCGGAGCAGACCGGGTCGTGTACTGGCACGTCACCCTCCTTGCGTTTCTGGCTTTTGCGGTTTTTGCCGGGACGCTTCACGCCGGGTTTGTCTGGGATGACAAGCGGCAAATCGTCCGGAATCTGGCCCTGAGGGATCCGCACGCCATTCCGCGCTTCTTCACCACCGGGGTCTGGGGGCTGCTGGATTCGCACTTCCTCGCCAATTACTACCGCCCGGTCATGTACGTGATGTATTCCGCAATCTACCGTCTGTTCGGGCCCCAGGCCGGCAGCTTCCACTTGGCGAGCATCGTATTCCATACCCTCGCCACGGTGATGGTTTATCTGCTGACGCTTCGCCTGCTTCGGGCGTCCCGCATGGCGTTGATCGCGGGACTGATCTTTGCGGTGCATCCAATCCATACCGAAGCGGTGGCTTGGATCGCCGCTCTTCCGGAACTGACGATGACGTTCCTTTACCTGCTTGCCTTTTATTTTTATCTCAAAGCGGAAGAGGCCCGCGGCACCGCCTTGCCATGGAGGATTGCGTCATTACTGACCTTCTTTGTCGCCCTGTTGTCGAAGGAGATGGCGTTCACTCTCCCGCTCGTGCTGATGGTCTACGAATGCCTTTACCTGAAGAAGCGGTTTGCGGACGGGATGCGGCGCGTAGCCTGGTACCTCATCCCGGCTGGAGTATGCCTGGCCATGCGTTTCCACGCGCTCGAGGGCTTCGCGCCGCTGTACCGGTTTCCGGAAATGAGCTCGTCCGAGTTCGTGCTGTCGGCCATCGCTCTGGTGGGCCAGTATTGGTGGAAGCTGTTCGTGCCGGTCCGGCTGAACGCCTTTTATGTGTTTGAGCCCAGCCGGTCCTTGCTCGAACCGCGCGTGGCGCTCGCATTGCTGGCCGAGGCCGGACTAGGGTGGGCCATGTGGAGGCTCTGGCGATCGGGGAACAGACAATGGTTCTCCATCGCTTGGGTGTTCGTGACCTTGCTTCCCGTGCTCGACGTACATGGCGTCGGCCTCAACGTGTTCGCGGAGCGCTATCTCTATCTCCCCTCCCTGGGATTCTGCTGGCTGATTGCGTATTTACTTCTGAAGATAAAGAAGAGGGGCTTGGCAACGGGTTTGGCCGTGGCGCTGGCAGCTCTGTTTTCGGCCCGGACGGTTGCCCGCGCCGAAGTGTGGGACAACGAGGTCGATCTATACACCAATACCTTGAAGGAATCGCCATCGGCGGCCTTCGTCCACAACGGGTTTGGGGTGGTGCTGGAGGAAAGAGGACGCACAGCCGAGGCCCGCGAGGAGTTCCTCACCGCCCTACGGCTCGAACCGGGCTATGGGGATGCGCACCGGAGCTTGGCGGACTTGTATTCGGAAGCCGGCTTGCTTGACGAGGCCATCGCTGAGTTCCGGTTGGCCCTGCAAGTTAACCCGGAAGATCCCGTACTCCGCGATCACCTGGGCTATGTCTTATACCTAAAGGGCGAGAAGGAATACCTCAAGGGCGAGACGGATTCCGCTATCACGCAGTTTAACGAGGCCATCCGCTTCAAGCCCGACCAATTCGAGACGTACAAAAGCCTGGGAATGATCTATTCTCAACGCGGAGAGGTGGAGCAGGCGATGCGCTGTTACCGGAAATGCGCGGACCTACGCCCCACTTGCGAGGTGAGCATTGACTTGACTGCGCTATACATGCGACGTGATCTCCTCGACGACGCCGTGCGGGAGTTGGGGGAGGCGGTGCGGAGGGAACCTGGATGCGCCGAGGCGCAGTACGATCTTGGAGTCGTTTACTCTCGCAAAGGGCAGATCGATCAGGCCATTGAACAGTTCCGCAAGTTTCTATCTATTCGTCCGGGCGATGGCCAAGCGCGCGCCAGCCTCAAGGCCGCCCTGGAGCGGAAAGAGAAATAGGCGCCGGACGAAGCGAAACGGGGCGGCTCCGGGTACGCCAGCCCGCAAGTTGGAGTTATACTTCCTGGAAGTATGAAAACCGTGGTGCGTGCCTCCGGCGCGGTCAAGCGGCCGGGCACGAAAGCGCTCCCCAAGGAACCCGGGGAGGACCGGGTCGTCTATTGGCACGTCATCGTTATTGCGTGCCTGGCTTTCGCGGTCTTTGCCGGGACGCTTTACGCCGGGTTTGTCTGGGACGACAAGATGCAAATCGTCCGGAATCCGGCGCTCAAGGACCTGCATGCCTGGCCGCGCTTCTTCACCACCGGGGTCTGGGGGCTGCTTTATTCCCATCTTGCCAATAATTACTACCGCCCACTCATGTACGTGACGTATTCCGCGATCTACCATCTGTTCGGGCTCCATGCCGGCATCTTCCATTTGGTGAATACGACGCTCCATACCCTGGTCGCGGTGATGGTTTATCTGTTGACGCTGCGCCTGTTCCATTCATCCCGCATGGCGTTGATCGCGGGGTTGATTTTTGCGGTGCATCCGATCCATACCGAGGCGGTGGCCTGGCTCGCCGCGATTCCCGAATTGATCTTCACGTTCCTTTACCTGCTTGCCTTTTATTTTTATCTCGAAGCGAAAGAGGCGCGCGGTCCCGGCTGGCCGTGGAGGATTGCGTCATTACTGACCTTCTTTGCCGCACTCTTGTCGAAGGAGATGGCGTTCACCTTCCCGCTCGTGCTGATGACGTACGAATGGATGTACCTGAGGAAGCGGTTTATGGACGGGCTGCGGAGCGTGGCCTGGTACTTCATCCCGGCGGCGGTCTGCCTGGCCATGCGTTTCCACGCGCTCGAAGGCTTCGCACCGCTCTACAGGTTCTCGGAAATGACCGCGTCCGAACTGGTGCTTTCGGTCATCGCGCTGGTGGGCCAGTATTGGTGGAAGCTGGTCGTGCCCGTCCGGCTGAACGCCTTTTACATGTTTGAGCCGAGCCGATCGCTGCTCGAACCGCGCGTGGCGCTCGCATTGCTGACCGAGGCCGGATTAGGGTGCGTGATGTGGAGGCTCTGGCGATCGGGGAACAGGCAATGGTTTTCCATCGCCTGGGTGTTCGTGACCCTGCTTCCCGTGCTCTACGTGAATGGCGTGGGCCTCAACGTGTTCGCCGAGCGCTATCTCTATCTCCCCTCCCTGGGATTTTGCTGGTTGGTCGCATATTTGCTCATGAAGGTAAAGAGGAGGAGCCTGGCCACGGGCTTGACCGTGGCGCTGGCCGCTCTGTTATCGTTCCGGACGGTCGCCCGCGCCGCAGTGTGGAACAACGAGTTCGTTCTCTTCACCGACACCTTGGAGGGATCGCCAACGGCGTTCGTGATCCAGAACGAGATGGGGGTGGCGCTGGGGGAAAAGGGGCGCGTCGACGAGGCCCGCGAGCATTTCGCCGCCGCTATACGAATCAAGTGGGATTATGGAGATGCACACGAGAACCTGGCGGGCGTGTATTTCGCGCGCGGCTCGTACGACGATGCCATCGCCGAATACTGGAAGGCCCTCCAAGTCAAGCCGGAAGACGCCGTGCTGCGCAATCTGCTGGGCTATGCCCTGTACCTCAAGGGCCAGACGGATCTCGCCATCGAGCAGCTTAACGAGGCCATCCGCCTTAAGCCCGAGCTTTTCGAGCCGTACAACAATCTGGGGCTGATCTATTCTCAACGCGGCGCGGTGGAGCAGGCCATCCAGTGCTACCGCAAGTGCACGGCCCTGCGCCCCACGGCCGAGGCGTACAACAATTTGGGTGCGCTCTATGTGCAACGGGGTCTGGTGGACGAGGCGTTGCGGGAATTCGGCGAGGCGGCGCGGCTGGAACCCGGCCGTGCCGAGGCGCACTACAACCTGGGGAAGCTATACGCTCACAAAGGGCAGTTCGATCGGGCCATCGAAGAGTACCGTAAGGTCGTATCCATTGATCCCGGCGATACCGAAGCGCGCGCCAGCCTTCAGGCCGCGATGGAACGAAAAGAACGATAGGCGCCGGAGCCTTTCCCGCGGGGCGATTGCGAAGTAGTTTCTCCATGTGGAATCATGGAGTGCGGTCGCCGTAATTTTTACCATGAAAAGGAACTCCCAAGGATTCACTGCATGCGCACTCTTGCCCGCGACACGATGACTGCGCGTCAGCGCATTGAGGCCACTTTGCGTGGCGAGCGGCCGGACCGGACGCCCCTCTTCGACATGATCCATCACCTGCCGTTGATCGAGCACGTGACGGGGGAAAAAGTCACTCCCAAGAATGGTCTGGACCTGCTGTGCCGCACCATCGGCGAGAGATTGGACATCACCCGCGGCGTTTCGGCGCCGGATGAGGAACGCACCGTCCGGCACGCGGACGGCTTCGTCTACAAGCACGAGTGGTGGACCACCTGGCTCATTGAGCGGCCGTTCAAGGATGCGGACGAGCTGCTCGAATACATCCCCAGGAACATCGAGGAAATTCGCAACCGCCAACCCGGCGATATGTGGACCTTTGCCGGAAAGGGCAATGTCTGGGGCGTGGCCTCGAAATCGCCCCGGGAGCAGTTTCTCGAGCTGCAGGAAAAGGTCGGCGGCAACACCGTCCTTTTTCCGAACGAGAGCCCGGTGGGTCTGGACACCGCCTACGGCCGGGCCGGCCTGGATCTTTTTGTCTACGCCTATCACCAGAATCCGGAGCTCGTATCCGATTGGCTGGAGGCCCTCAACTGGGCGGAGATCCAACGCGTACACGAGACCGCCGATCCGGAGTTGTCCCCGGTGGCGCTGGTGTATGCCGACATCGCCGACACGGACCGGGTGTTCTTCTCGCCCGCGTTTCTGCGGCGCGAATGGCTGCCGCGCCTGAAGAAACTGGTGGACGCCTGGCATTCGCACGGAGTCAAGGTGATCTATCATTCCGACGGCGACCTCTGGCCGGTTCTGCCGGATCTTTGCTCCGCCAAGGTTGAGGGCATCAACCCGCTCGAGCCGCTCTCCAACATGTATGCCGGCAACGTCCGCAAGGCCTATCCGGAGTGGGTGTTGATGGGCGGCATCGACGCCAGTCAACTGCTGGCGTACGGCTCGCCGGAGGATGTGAGGCAAGCGGTCCGCAAGACCATCGCCGAGGCCGGAAGCAACGGCCGTCTATGGTTAGGTTCGAGCACGGAGATCCATCCGGCGGTGACACTCGAAAACGCGCTGGCCATGTGGGACGAAGTCGAAACCAGCGGCTATCTGTAGACACGGCGCTGCCTCCGCCCGCGGTGCACGCGCTTGTGTACCGCGCGGCTAGGGACGGCACCGATTCCGAGCCGCTACCGAGCATTGAATGTTTCCGACTATGCGACGCGATCCGCACGGAGGGAGAAGCCGGCTTTGGTGACGAGGAGCCCTATACTATCCGGCTGAACATACTTCGGAGAATTGAGGAATGACTGATGGGCCGCTGTTTTGTGATCCAGCCCTTCGACAAAGGTGCTTACGACAAACGATATGAGGACATGATTGTTCCTGCAATCGTCAATGCGGGCCTCGAAGACTATCGCGTCGACCGTGATCCCGCGACGAGGGTCCTGATTGAAGCCGTTGAGGAAGGCATTTGCGGACGCGGGGCGCCCGCGGGGCAAGCCGCCGCCAGCCGCCAGATACGCGTCGAGGAACGCCTGAATGCGGGCATCCACCGGGCAGAGACGGTCCCCCAGCAACTGATCCTTCTGATAATGGTTGCGCAGGAGCGGACCGGCGATCTCCAGGAAATAGGGATCGGCGGTCGCACGGCTGGTCGGCTGCGCGAGGGCCGCCAGTTTGAGGTTGAGGCAGCGTAGCAACCCCTCGTCCCGAGTTGTGGTAGGGATCATCGGGGACCGCGCCTCTAATCCAAAGTAAATCATGCGCCGGAGTTCGGACGTGGGGAGAAGATCACAGCACGAGCCGGCCCAGGGGAGGCCGCCGGTTTATGGTATCAGTTCGCTGTTCAGGGTCATGCCGGCCCGGTCCGAGCCGGCGACCGTGACCTCCGTCACGGCTTTGACGGGGATGCGGGTAGCCTTGTCCACCCAGAGCGTTGTCACCTGTCTGGCTGGAATGGATGAAATTTCGACTTTATAGGCGTCGAACGTTCCGGCGGGCACGGTCACCTGTTCCGAACCCTGCACCTGCAACTGCATTAGCATGGACCTCTGGTTGATGGTGTCGAAGCTCGCGTAGGAGACCCGGTAGCCTTCGGCCAGGGGCAGGCAGGCGACCATCTGCCCGTTGCCCGCCGACCCGGCCAGCAGCGGCGGGGTCTCACCGTGGATCGGATGGTCACCGGTCCGCGAGCTGTACTGGCCCTCCACCTTGCCATCCTTGAATTCCATCTCCACAGCCGTCCCACTGCTTCGCATAGAGTTGTGGCGAACCGTCAGAGTGCGCCGGTCGAGGATTGTGGTGAACGTCGTATTCACGGCGGCGGTGACTACGGTGTCGACGATCTTCCAGGCGTCGGGCGCGTCCTGGATGGAGGTGGTCATCCGCACGTCCGACTCCCCGCTATTGTTTTTCAGCCTGGCTTTGTAGTTGTAAGTGCCAACCTGCGGCGCCGAGGCGGGCAGGGGCGGTAACAGGGGTGGATACCGGCGTGGGGGCGGCTTGACCTTGCGAGGGCTGGCCGTCCCCGCCGGCGCCTGAGCCGCAGCGCCCCCGGGCACGGCGCCAGCCGGCGGAGGCGCTGCCGGCGCCTGAGCGCCGGCAGCCACTGTGAAAAGGCCAAGGATTCCCAAAAGACGGGCCAAGTGCACGATTCCGATCTCCGTTTCTGCAATTCTTCGAGTGTACACCGGGCCACCGCGCCGCAGCATGCCCGGGTGGTGTCCCAGAATTCTCGCCGCCCTTGGGTTACCGCTTGGATCTGCGAACGAGCGGCCCTTCGTAAAGGGCCAGCGTAGCGGCCCCAATCGGAACGCCCAATTCGGAGCCCGACCAGAAGCTCCGCCCCTCCACCCACTCCAGCGGCGATTCCGAGGGAATCCGCGGCCGGGTGATTCCGAGGCGGCCGGAGATTCCGCTAGCGCCGTGGGCGGCCAGCGCGGTGAGGCGCGCCCGGCTGCGAGCTGGGTGGTGGTTGCAGGCTCCTTTCTTGGCAGCCACGCAGAGTATGGGATCACGATCCCTGCGCTGCTCTCCAGCGCGCGTGAGCAGCCTTGCGCCGTAACGATTGAACGACGCGGGTTTGTGTGTTGAAATGATCTGATGCTTCGGAATTGGCTCCGTTGTGCAGGCTAATGAAACGGCGGCGCACCAGGGGGCAACACGATGCCGGCAGCGGAACACTCTTCTGAAAAACTGCGCCCGGCGATGCACCGGCTCGACCGCGGCCTCTCACGCTCGAGTCTGAAAGGGTATCCCGCCGCCGTGCTGGCGGTGGCCGCCGCGGTCCTCGCCAGGACCGCACTCGAGCCCCTTCTCGGGTACAAAGCGCCGCTGATGGTGTTCGTTCTGGCGGTTCTAAGCACCGCGCTTTACGGCGGCCTCCGGGCGGGCCTCGCGGCCACCGGCCTGGCTATTCTGGCGATCGACTTCTTTTTTCTGCCCCCACGGTTCTCTTTCATACTGCGCGGACCTTCGGATTTCGCGTCTCTGGGCATGTTCGCGGTGGTAGGGGTGGCGGCCAGCATTCTGGTCCAGAGGCTCCATCGCGCGACCCGGGCCGCATTGGAACGCCAGCAGCAAATCGACGTGGCCACCGCGGCGGGAGGCGTCGGGATCTTCGAATTGCGCATCCCCAGCGGGAAGACGGTCCCGGCGGAGCAAATCGAGCAGGTGTTCGCGACTCCCAGCGGGACGTTCGAGAATGAGCTTCCGGCCCGGGGAGAGCGGATGCACTCCGGGGACCGCGAACGCGTGGTCGCAGCCATGAATGCGTGCATCCAGGAGCGCCAGGACGGGTGCGAGTTCGAGTTCCGCAGCGTGGCCGCCGGCGGAAGGACGCGGTGGCTCGCGGCAAGAGCCAGGTTCTTCCCGGAAGCCTCCGGCTCTCCCGCGCGTTTGCTCGGCGCGATCGTCGACGTCACCGAAATCCGGGAGTCGCAGGAGCGGCTCGAGTTGGCGGCGGGGGTGCGCACGGCTTCGCTTTACGCGCGCAGCCTGCTCGAGGCCAGCCTGGACCCGCTGGTTACGATCAGTCCGGAGGGCAAAGTGACCGACGTGAACCAAGCCACCGAGCTGGTCACCGGCGTCGCGCGGCAGCGGCTGACCGGCAGCAGCTTTTCCAATTATTTCACCGAGCCCGAGAAGGCCGAAGCGGGCTATCAGAAAGTCCTTGCGGAAGGACTGGTCCGCGACTATCCGCTGACCATCCGCCACGTCGACGGAAGCACCACCGACGTGCTGTACAACGCGGCCGTCTATCGCAACGAAGCCGGCCAGATCGAGGGAGTGTTCGCCGCGGCACGCGACGTGACCGAGCGCAAACGGATGGAGGAGCGGCTGCGCGTCGCCTCACTTTACGCGCGCAGCCTGCTCGAGGCCAGCCTGGACCCGCTGGTCACGATCAGCCCGGAGGGCAAGGTGACCGACGTGAACCAAGCCACCGAGCTGGTCACCGGCATCGCGCGGGAGCGGCTGATCGGCAGCAGCTTTTCCGACTATTTCAGCGAGCCCTCGAAGGCCGAAGAGGGCTATCAGAAGGTCCTGTCGGAAGGACAGGTTGAGGACTACCCGTTGACCATTCGCCACGTCTCCGGGCGCACCACCGACGTGCTCTACAACGCGGCGGTCTACCGTAACGAAGCCGGCCAGGTGGAGGGAGTGTTCGCCGCGGCGCGCGACGTGACCGAGCGGAAGCGGGCCGAGGCCGAGCTGGCCCGCTATCGGGACCGTCTGGAAGAGCTGGTCTGGCAACGCACCGGCGAACTCGAAAAAGCCAACGCGCACCTCGAACGCGCGAGCGCGGAGCTGGCCCGCTCGAACCAGGAGTTGGAACAGTTCGCTTACGTGGCCTCGCACGACTTGCAGGAGCCGCTGCGGGCGGTAACGGGCTACCTCGGACTGCTGGAACGGCAGTTCGGGGGACAACTCGATGACGGCGGCCGGCACCAGATCGCCGGAGCCGTCCAGGGAGCCTCGCGGATGCACACGCTGATCACCGATCTGCTGGCCCTTTCGCGCGTCGGCACTCGCGGCCAGGCTTTCGAAGCGGCCGATCTCAACAGCGTCCTCGACCTCGCCCTGGATGGCCTGCGCGCCAGCGTGACGGAAACCGGCGCCAGGATCACTCGCGATCCGCTGCCCACCCTCCCGGTGGACGCCGTCCAGATGGCCCAGCTCTTTCAGAACCTGGTCGGCAACGCCATCAAGTTCCGCGGCACGCAGGCCCCCGAAATTCACGTCAGCGCCGAGGAGCAGTCGGACCGGTGGGTGCTGGCGGTGCGCGACAACGGCATCGGCATCGAGCCGCAATACTACGAGCGCATTTTCCTGATCTTTCAACGCCTGCACACGCGCAGGCTCTACCCCGGCACCGGCATCGGCCTGGCCATCTGCAAGAAGATCGTCGAGCGCCACGGCGGCGCGATCTGGGTCGAGTCCGAGGCCGGCCGGGGATCGACGTTTTCCTTTACAATACCTAAGCGAGAAATCCAGTGAGCCAACAAATCATAAACCCGCAACTAGGCAGGCCTATTGAAATCCTGCTGGTGGAAGACAGCCCCAGCGACACCGACCTGACCGTGGCGGCGCTGGCCGCCGCCAAAGTGTGTAATCGCCTCAGCATAGTCGAGGACGGCGTGCAGGCGATGGAGTTCCTGCGCCGCCAGGGTGGCTACGCCGAGGCGGCCCGGCCCGACCTGATCCTGCTCGATCTCAACCTGCCGCGCAAGGACGGGCGGGAGGTGCTGGCCGAAATCAAGGCGGATGACAAGCTGAAGCGTATTCCCGTGGTGGTGCTGACCACCTCGCAGGCGGAAAAGGACGTGTTGCAAGCCTATACCCTGCAGGCCAGTTGCTACGTCACCAAGCCGGTCGATTTCCAGCGGTTCCTGGAAGTCGTCCAAGCCGTGGAAGGTTTCTGGCTCACGGTCGTCAAGCTGCCTTCGGAGGCGTGACCGGCCACGCCATGAACACAGCCGCTATCGACATCCTGCTGGTGGAGGACAGCGCGTCCGACGCCGACGTACTGCGGCAGACCCTGTGCCAGACCGAAGCGGGCCGGTTTGAGTTTACCTGGGTGGAGCGGTTGGACGAGGCCCTGGCGCGCTTGCGCCAGCAGTCCTTCGACGTGCTCCTGCTGGACCTGTCGCTGCCGGACAGCTCCGGGCCGGATACGTTCCGGCGTGCGCGGGAGGCGGCGCCAGGGTTGCCGATCGTCGTATTGAGCGGAGTCGCCGACGAGAACGTCGCGCTCGCGGCGGTCCACGAGAGCGTCCAGGACTACCTGGTTAAGGGTCAGACCGACGGCCGGCAAATTGCGCGCGCCATCCGGTACGCCATCGAACGCAAGCAGGCCGCGGAGAGGATCCGCCAACAGAACGCAGTTCTGGAGGGAATTAACCGGATCCTCAGGGAGGCGCTCACCTCGGATTCCGAGGCCGAACTGGGCCGCGTGTGCCTGGGAGTCGCGGAGGAGGTGACCCAAAGCAGGTTTGGTTTCCTCGGAGAGATTGGCCCCACGGGGCGGCTCGATGACATCGCCATCAGCGATCCCGGCTGGGAGGCCTGCCGGATCGAAGATTCCGGCCAGCGCAAGACGACCGAGGGGCTCGAGATCCACGGCATCTATGGCCGTGTGCTGCTGGACGGCAGAGGGTTCTTCACCAACGATCCTCGGAATCACCCGGACGGCCGCGGCGTACCGGAAGGTCATCCGCCTCTCACGGCGTTTCTGGGCGTGCCCCTGAAACACGACGGGAAAACCATCGGGATGATCGCCGTCGCCAACCGGGAGGGGGGCTATCGTCCCCAGGACCTGGAAGACCTGGAGGCGCTGGCTCTGGGTGTCGTGCAGGTCTTCATGCGCAAACGGGCCGAGAGGGCCGTGCGCGCCGGCGAAGAGCGGCTGCGCCAGGCGCAGAAGATGGAGAGCATCGGGCTGCTGGCGGGCGGCGTGGCCCATGACTTCAACAACCTGCTCACCAGCATCCTGGGCAATGCAAGTCTGCTCGAGGACGAGGTGTTCGAGGAGAGCCGGGACAAGCTCGACGCACTGATCTCGGCAACGGAAAAAGCGGCCGATCTTACCCGGCAGTTGCTGGCCTACGCGGGCAAGGGCCGTTTCGTGGTGGAGACCCTCAGTCTTTCCCGCATCGTTCGCGAGATGATCAACCTGCTGCGGGCGTCCATTCCGAAGAAAGTGACCATCGAGCTGGAGCTGAAGCCGGATCTGCCGGGAATCCTGGCGGATCGCGGCCAATTGCAGCAGATCGTCATGAACCTGGTCATCAATGCCGCCGAGGCTATCGGCGCGGAGCAGACCGGAACAGTGAAAGTTGCCACCAGAGCACAAGAGGTTTCGGAAGCCGATCGCATTCTCGACGAGGTGACGGCCCGCCCGCTAGCTCCCGGAAGCTACGTCCGCTTCGAGGTTGCGGACACCGGCTGCGGCATGGACCACGAGACCCGCAAAAAGATCTTCGACCCGTTTTTCACGACGAAGTTCATGGGTCGCGGCCTGGGACTGGCGGCATTGGCGGGCATCGTGCAACAGCACGGCGGAGCGATCGAGCTCGAGACAGCGCCGGGCCGGGGCGCCACGTTTCGCGTGTTTCTCCCCGCCGTGGCGGCTCCGGAGGTTCCGCGGCGGGCCGGCCGGCAATCGGACCTCCGCGGCGCCGAAACCGTTCTGGTTGCCGACGACGAAGCGACCGTCCGCGACTTCGCCCGCGGAGCACTCGAACGGTACGGGTACCGGGTGCTCACGGCGCGGGACGGCGGCGAGGCCATTCGGATCTTCGAGGAGAATGCCGAAGAGGTCGGCCTGGTCCTGCTGGATCTCACGATGCCCGTGATGGGCGGCGATGACGTGATCGGCGTCCTGAAGAGCGGGCGCGGCGGCCTGAGCGTTATCGTGATGAGCGGGTACAGCGAAGCGGAGGTCGAGAAGAAATTCGCAGGCCAGGGTGTGTCCGGCTTTTTGCAAAAGCCGTTCACGGCGGGGCGGCTCGCCGAGGAGGTGAAGAAGGCCCTGACCGATCGAACCGGCAAAGAGCTTGATTAGCCTGGTGCGAGTGAATGGGATCCGAGACCGCTCTCGGCGCGCTCTATCGCAAGCGGGCTTCACGCCGCTGGCGCGATCGCCTGCTTCGGCTGGTTCAGCCGCCGGCTCCGTTCATTTACGAACCCCCTCTGGGCCGAGGAAACCTCTACATCGGCGGAGCCGGCCGTCTTGTCCCAGGCTATGTCAACCTCGATCTGGTCAGGACGGCGGGAGTCGATGTCGCCGCCGACGCGGAACACCTGCCTTTCCCACCGGACATTTTTCAGCGCGCGGAGTGTGATGCGGTGCTGGAACACGTTCGCAATCCCCGGCAGGTCATGAGCGAAATCCGCCGCGTATTGGCGCCTGGAGGCTATGCTCATCTCGTGGCGCCGTTCTGTCACCCATTGCATGAGTATCCCAAAGACTTTCAAAGGTTCACTTCACTCCGGATGGCCTGGAGGAACTGGCCGGCCCGATGGAGGTGGTGGCCGGCACAGGTCCGACGGCGACCCTGCTCGTGATTGTCATTGAACGTGAAACTGCTGTTGCCGTTTCGAGCATGGCGGGCGGTATCGCACGTGGCCCGCGGCTGGTTGCTGTTTCCCCTTCGATACCTGGACTTGCTGCTGCTTCGATCGCCCGGAGCTCGGCGCATCGGCAACCATGGTTACGTCTGGCTTCGAAAACCAAGGTGACCTCCCGGTAGTCAATCGCCAGGGTCTGACCGCTCAAACACCTCAGCGCTCCGGCCGCGGTACAGTTGCCGCCAGCCGGCGAGTATCAGACGCTGGAGGGTGGCCAAAACGCGGAGCGAGTGGGTTCTGAATGGCAGTCTACCGATGGATAGAATTACCGCATCTGCGCCTTCGCTACCTGCGCGACCTGCTCGTGAGTGGCGAACCATACTCCAGGCTTCGATTTTATGTGGGCCAGAAGCTGATCCAACACCGCCAGCCGCGAGCGGTGGCCTGTGACAAGGGGGTGCATGGTCAACTGAAACAGAGTCCCCTCGTCGTAAGCCATGTCGAACTCCGCTTCGTACGTCGCCAGAACAGCGCTATCCGCGGACTTTAAGCCCTGGTAATAGACGTAATCGTCGGTAATACCTTCCACGGGCACTTCAACGATACCGGTGGATTTGCGATCGGCCAGGATCTCATAAGGCCGATCATCCGACATGAGACTGGAGTCGTAGAGAAATCCCAATTCCTGGATGATGGAAAGCGTCGTGGCTGAGTAGGTCCAGGACGGCGTACGAATTCCGACGGGTTTGTGCCCCAGCCGCTTGGTCCAGAACTCGAACGCCTGCCTGGTCAGCCTGCGCTCTTGCTCCGGCGAGAGCTTGGGGATCTGCTCATGCACCCATCCATGCACTCCAATCTCGTGCCGCAAGGGAGAGCGGAGGATCGCATCGACTTCTTCGGGGTGGAGTTGAGCGCCAACCGCCGGGATGAAGAACGTAACCGGGATGGAATACCGCTCCAGCAGCTTGAGAATGCGGGGCACGCCCACGCGGGCCGCATACTCATACTGGGAAGCCATATCTTGTTCCCACGCCAGCCCGGTTTCCTCCGTATCCACGTCGAAGGATAGCGCCACGGCTACCCTGGCTCCGCCGGGCCAGGTCTTGGGCGTCAAGTCGCGGCCGGCTCGTATCTTGTTGACAGTCCGCTCGATTCGTGGAAAGTCCCATTCCCAGACGGGCAGCGATTTCTGGGACAGGGCCAGGCCCGCCGTAAGAGCAATGCCGAAGACCAGTTGGGTGACAATCTGAGTGTTTGTCATGGGCGGGTAGTGTAACACAACACCGGCGATCTACTCAACTCGAATTGTGCCGCCTGCGATTCAGACAGTACGGGCCGGTCAGACTGCACACGGCCGAGCCCCCCGGCCCTTCGATTCGCGTTCAATACATCGCGGGATATCGGCTTAATCGTGCTGCATCAGCCCCAAAAGACCATTGACAATCGCATTCTCCGCGCAGCCGGGCTTGAGGCGCGAGGAAGTGACTTCATAAGTGATCTGATCGAAGGCTGCGTCGTCGGGAATGTAGCCGCTCGACCCATTGGCGTGCGTCACCATGATCGTGTGATTGAATGGCGAGTCTTTCTGGAGGCGCCGGGAGATCAGGGTAAACACCTCGCCGGACACGCCGGAGATGGCGACGTCGCCGATCATCAGCAAGCTAAGACGGAGGTTGACCGGGTTAGAGTCGATCCATTTGTACCCAGTCCCCGCCCCTGATCCCCGGTCCAGCCGCCTTCCGGGACAAGTCACGACCCGCTGGCCAGCCCATATCCTGGCCTGAGAAGCGGCCTTGATGCCGGCGTCGGCGCGCACGACCGCCTCGCCGAGGATCTTGCCCAAGGCATCGACCATGGTGAAATCCTCTCCGCTGGCCAGCGAAACGGCGTTCTGGTCGCCGGCCGCGCCGCTGGTCCACAGGGCCACGACGCCGTCTCCAGTCGCGGTTACTTCCGGCCGCAATTCCATGCGCGGGCCGCCGTCGGACCTGGGTTGATCCTTTCCGAGATAATGTTGCTCAACGAACCGCGAAGTGGCTCCCGCCAGGTCGCCGGTAACCTGATAATTATTCGGGCCCATCACCACCGCGTGGACGGGATAGTTGATAAAAAAGGCGATCGGCCTGCCCGATAGGTCTTCGAACCGGAGCACGGTGACGGTCTTGTCGGAGGGGCCGTTGTCGTTGAAACCGAGCCTCCAAGTGCCGTTCGGCGCCAGTTCGCGGCGGTTGATGTTGACGTAAGCCGTTCCCGTTCCGAGCCCGTAGCGCGCCGGCTGGAGGTGCTCCTTGGCGCGGCGGACGGCCTCCACGGCAGCGTCCTCCACCTTCTTTCGATATGACTCGACATTGGCGGCACCCGGCTCTTCCCGGCCGCCTATCGATGGAGCACCATGATCGTGAACGGCCGCCAGCACCAGATTCTCAGGGCGAATCCCCACCTCGCTCGAGATCCGCTCGGACACCGCCGCCCAGACGGCGTTGGGAACAGAGACCAGTTCCCAGGCAACCAGCGCGGCCTGCGTGGTTCCGTCATCGAGTACGATAGCCCGCACGTAGATATGGTCGTGAATCCCCTTAAACCCCTGGGTGCGACCCGCGTAGCCGGCCATGGGAAGCGCTGCGTCGGCCGCCGGCGTGATGTCCACCCGGGCTGCGCCGGCCCGCAGGGTTCCTTGCCCGGCGCCCCAGGCCGCCGCTGCCGACGTCCCGAGCAACACAACGAAGCATCCTGCAATCCGGAAGTACGACATGTCGTTCACGGTCTCCTCCAATGCTGAAGTGGTCCAAAAGTATACCTCTTGCAGACGCCTGATGGATGACGCCCCGGACGCCTTTCCCGGTTGTGTAACATGGAAAGCGGTCCACAGAACCCGGAGGTCTCGTGAAGCCTGTTCTTGTTTTGTTCTGCGCTGCGGCACTGCCGGCGGCGCCCATCCAGATCGACTGGCACAAGGTGGTTCGCGAATCCGAGACCACCGCCACGCTCCAGGTAGTCGTGAACCCGCCGCTGCGCCCAGGCTCGGCGATTCACGACCGCACCTTCGAAGAACTGCACAAACTCGGTGCGGAATACGTGCGCTATGTTCCCTGGCTGCCCTATCCCAAACTGGCAGTGGCCGAACTGGAGCCTCCCGCCAATGGCGAGACGAGTTGGGACTTTTCTTTGATCGATCCGATGACCGTCGATTTCCTGAAAGCCACCGAAGGCCATTCCGTGATCCTTAACTTCAGCGCCATTCCGCAGTGGATGTTCAAAACCGCGAAGCCGGTCCCTTATCCGGCCGACCCGGACCAGCCGGTGTGGGATTATCAGCAGGGCACGGAACTCCGCGACCCTTCCATGAAGGAGCTGGGCGCCTACTACGCGCGCCTGGTCTCCTGGTACACCAAGGGTGGCTTCACGGATGAATTCGGGAAGCATCACGAGTCCGGGCACTACTTCAAGATCGGCTACTGGGAGATTCTGAACGAGGTCGAAGCGGAGCACTCCACGTCGCCGCAGCAGTACACGGCGCGTTATGACGCTATTGTGGCCGCTATCCGCAAGGTGGCGCCGGATATGAAATTCGTCGGCCTCGCGCTTGCGTTTCCCAGCACGGGTTCAGGCTACTTCGAATACTTTCTGAATCCGAAAAACCACAAGCCGGGCATTCCGCTCGACATGATCAGTTACCATTTCTACGCGGTTCCGCAACCGGACGAGACCATGGAAATCCAGCAGCACACCTTCTTCACGCAGGCGGACGGCTTCCTGAATACGGTCGGGTTCATCGAGTCCATCCGGAAGCGCCTTTCTCCAAAGACCCGCACGACCGTCGACGAAATCGGCTCCATTTCCTCGTCGGACTTCGGGCAGGATAGCCCGGGATACGTGTTCAAAGGCTTGCCGAACGCGTATTGGAATCTTTCCGGCGCAACTTATGCCTACGTTTTCGCGCGGCTCGCCGCGGTAGGAATTGACATCGCCGGAGAAAGCCAGTTGGTCGGGTATCCGTCGCAGTTCCCGAGCGTCAGCCTGGTGGATTGGACGACCGGCGCTCCCAACGCCCGCTTCCGGGTTCTGGAACTGTTGAAGAACAACTTCGGCCCGGGCGACAAACTGGTGGAAACCACCGGCGCTCCCGACTTCGTCCACGCCCAGGGCTTCGTCACACGCGACGGCGCTCACAAGCTGTTGCTCATCAGCAAGCGTGACCGCGAGATAGAAGTCCCACTGCCCGGCGCCGCGGGCGCGAGCGTCAACATCGTTGACCAGACAACCGCAGGCAACCCCGCCCGCGTTGAGGCCGTCAGCGGCGCCAGTCTCCGGCTTCCGGGCTACGCGGTCGCGGTTGTGACACTGCGGTAAACCGCTGACCAACGCATATAGCGCCACCTCAGCGTTCCACCCGTACATGCAGGTGAGCGGTAGCTTTGCGGCCCAGCGCATCGGCGCGTTCCACGCGCACCAGATAGTCACCTGGCTTCGCAAAGGCGTGCCTCGTCACGGCATATCCATTCGGCGCGTGCGGCTCTACGTTCCCGTCGGACCTCGTGGCAGTTTCAGGAGAGCCGTCGCCGAAATTCCAAACCTCTTCGCCGTGGGTGGTCCCGAAGGTGCGCACCTTGAAGGTAATCGCCCGCCCCGGTTTCAGATCCATGGTCGGCCAGTAAACCGCGTGGATTGCCGGTGGAACCTGGTCGGGATGGCTCGGATCGAGCACGTTCACCGTCATGAAATCCCAGGAAACGCCGTTGCCGGCATCGGTGACTTTCAAGATCTCGCTGTAGGTGCCCGGCTGCGCATAGGTGCGATCGACAACGGCTCCCGAAGCCTTGCTCCCATCGGAGAAGGTCCACTCATAATGCGCGTTTTTCGGGTCGCGGCTCCAGGAGCAGGAGGCGTCCAGCCGCACCCGTTCTCCGGTGAGCGCGGCAACGTGCGGGCGGGCGCAGGCAATCACACCGGGCCTGGCTTGCCGTTGCCAGGCCTCCCAGAGGAACGCATATCCTTCCACGGTGCCCCACTTGCCGGAGGGCTGCTTTCCCACGATTTCATAGTGCAGATGCGACCAACCGCCGCTGTCGCCCTCCTTGCCCAGCGTTCCAATCTTCTCCCCCATCCGGACGGGCTCGCCCAGCTTCACTGCCGGATCGAACGACTGGAGGTGCATATAGCGGTGGTACCAGCCGCGCTCGTCCAGCACGGACATGCGGTCGTAACGGTTGTCGAGCGGCGCGTCCCTGTGCGCGGGGAGCACGGCCTTGCCGAGCTGCACGACCACGCCGGCGGTGGCGGCCACCACTTCGGTCAAGCCTTCGGCGCCGCCGATATCCAACCCGGAATGATAATAGATCCGTTCAGCGCCGATGCGCTCGCCTTCGTCCACATAGGTCGGTTCGTTGGCCATCTGGGTCCGGCTGGCGAACCAGACCTGCCGCACGGGATAGACGAACGATCCCGGGGGCATGAAGGCCGAGCGCACCGGCCACAGCCGCAGCCGGGCGTCCTTGACCAGACCCCAGGGGTCGGCATTGCTGTTGGAATAGTACGCTTTCGTTACGGCGCAATCCACTTCGACGCCGCCCACGCTCACCGGCAGGCGGTAGTTGCCGCAGACCAGCGTAGCGCGGCTGCCATTGATCTCCACGTCCGCGCGCGCCTGCCGAATGGCGGATCGCACGCGGTCGCGATCCTCGCCGGTCGAAAGCAGCTTCACCTCCACGGTCTTCCCGCCAACCCGGACTTTCTCCACCTTACCGGCGTCGATGTCCACAACCTGGAACAATGGCTCCGCCGCAGCCGCCAAAACCGCGGGCAACAGCAACCAGAGCGCAAAACGCATGACCCGCTTCTCCTTTCCACCGATGCGCCGGAACGCCTGCCGCGCGCCCGCGCGGGAGCAGTTGCAGAGCCACCGCGCCAGCGGCATCCGGATTGCGGCGCAGGCCGGCGCCCACGCCATCACATGATGTAGCACACCCGGCGGTCGCCTCGCTATCGGCTTTGCCGCCTGCCTCTTTCTGGCCGGGACGGGTCATTGGCGGCAGAGATCAGAGCAGGCTGGATGCGCCCTTCCTGTAAAATCGAAAAGTGCCGCTGCTCGGTTGCGCCCACGTCGCATTGCTGATCGGGATTGCCGGCGTCGCAATTTTGCTGTCGGCGCTGTGCTGGCGCGACCGGGGTTCCCCCGGAAGGTTCTCGCGGCCAGTGCGGCTTGCGCTCGGCTTCGGCCTTGCGGGGAACGAACTGATCTGGTGGGTATTCCGCTACTCCCACGAGGGCGTCCACCTGGCGAACCTGCCGCTTCAGCTTTGCGACCTGACCGTGTGGAGCGCCGTATGGGCGTGCCTTAAGCCTGCTCCGATCGTAGTCGAGTTCACGTATTTCGCCGGGCTGGCGGGAGCGGGAATCGCGCTGCTCACGCCGGACCTCTGGTCCCCGTGGCCCTCCTATCCGGCGATCTATTTCTTCGTTGCGCACGGTGGAGTTGTTGTCGCGGCCTCGGTTCTGGTGTTCGGCGGCGCAGCGCCGCTCAGCCGTTGCACGCCATGGCGATCGTTTTCCCTGCTCCTGGCCTACGCGGCGGCGGCCGGCGCGCTCAATGCGGTTCTCGGCGCCAACTACATGTACCTGTGCCGCAAGCCGAAGAGTCCGTCCTTGCTAAATGTGTTGGGCCCATGGCCGATGTATCTGGTAAGCGGAGCGGCAGCCGCTCTCGGGATCTTCTGGCTCTTGTGGCTTCCCCTCCGCTCAACGATGCGGATGCCGCCGCAACACGCAGTTGGAGGCAGTGGCCCGGTTCCGCCCAGCCGGTCCCGGTAAGTAAGCGGCATCGGTGTTAAAGGCTCGGCGGCGCCTGCCGCCGGCATTCCATCGGCCCGGGAACGGACGAGATTGTTCCCTTACACCAAGGCCCCAATCGAGACAATTGGAGTATACTTGCTGATAATGGCGGCTGGTATCCCGCGACTGACAGACAAGAGGAGGAGTGCATCAAGTATGCAGCAAGTGAAAACTCGTGGTGCGATGGCGAGCAGAGGGCTCATGGCTTTCAGTCTCTTCACGTTCTTCGCAGTTGGCCCGGTTTTCGGACAGACCGGGGAGGCCGTAAGGATCGAAATTCCGTATGAGTTTAGCGTCGCTTCGAAAGTGCTGCCAGCGGGGACGTATGCTTTCTCAGTGACCAGAGCGGGGCTTGAAGTGCGATCGGCCAACGGCGGGGTGTTCGCGCCCATCCTCACTCGGCTGGGCGGGCCGACTGAGTTGTTTCAGGACGGCACGCTCGTGTTCGACAAAGCGGATAGCCGCCGCATCCTCTCCGAAGTTTGGTTGCCGGGGATGGATGGAATCCTTGTGCACAGCACGCCGAAAGGCCACAGTCACGAGATCTTATTGCTTCCGGGTCTGAGCCAAAGCGCAAACCTCTCTGGAAAGGCGGCTTACGATCGGACGTGCCGCAGATGTCATGGCCCGGACGGCCTGGGTGACGCGAGAGCGGACAAGTTCTTCAACACCACAATTCCGAGGCTCAGCTCAGCAGAGGTGCAGGGCAAGTCGGACGCGGAATTGAGACAGATTATCACTCAGGGCACCAGCACGATGCCTCCCGTGGAGATCGAGGAAATCGGGTTCCGGCATCGTCTCCCGCCCCAATCCGTGGATGCTGTGATTGCTTACGTGCGTACTCTGAAACGATAGTTCGACAACGCCACCCGCCGCTCTCCGTGCGGAGTGCGATGTTTGTGGTGTCGCCCGGCTCTGCGGCGTGCAGGCCGTTCCCATCGTTCTCACGCGCCCTTGCAAAGATCGCTTCCCCGCCCAAGCGTCCAGCAGCCCCCGGCCGCGCTCCGTGTGTACGGCCTGGCGCCGGTCACGGCGCCGCAATTTCGGCGCCGTGACCGGTGGCTGACCTCGGGAATCAGGTCTAGAACTGGAACCGGCCGGAGAGGACCATGACGCGTCCCGAAACGGTCGACCCCTGGAACGATCCGTAAGGGCTGGTAGGAGCGCAAACGGTCGAGGTAATCATTCCCAAGCCGGGGCCCGCAATGTTGCCGCTCGGATTGGCGAAATTCGGATGGTTCAGCAGATTATAGGCCTGCGCTCCGATCGTGAATTTCATATGCTCGGTGATCGGGAAGTTCTTGTACAGCGAGGTGTCGATGTCGAAGTAGCCCGGTCCGTAGAACGAGTTTCGGGCTCCGCCCCAGGTGGTCTCACTGCCCGACGCCACGAAATTCGCGGGCGTGAAGCAGGCCGTATTGATTGCGCTGGTTCCGCAATGCGTGTTGACGCCTGGAAGAGGCGCGGCCGTGATCGTGGGTTCCTCCGTGTAGTTACCGCCGATGGCGGTGGAGATCAGCCCGGCCAGCGCTGCGTCGGTCACGCTGAACGGCGTTCCCGAACGGAGATAGAGCTTGCCCGCCAGGGTCCAGTTTCCGAGCACATAGCCGAGCGTCCGGTTTGTCGGCTTCCACGGCGTGTTCCACGTGAAGTCCGCAACCAGGTTGTGGCGCATGTCGGTATCGGCATTGCTGTAGTTGAGGTTCGTATAAGGAGTGGTAAGCGTGACGTCCGAATTGGAGAAGTTGTAATATTCGCCCGGGAGACTCGTCAGGGTGTCCAGAGCATGGCTCCATGTATAACCAATCTGGCCCTGGAACCCATACGAGAACGCGCGCCGGAATTGAACCGTCAACCCATTGTAGTTGGAATACCCGCTGTTGAGCAGTTGCGTGACCGCGTTAAAGCGGGGGTCGGGCTGAGTTGCCGGCAACCCGCCGAAGCCATTCGGGAAGTTCGTCGCGTTGTACGACGTGTTCGCGAGGGGATTGGTGACCAGCTCGTTATAGCCGTGGTTGCCGGAGTAGGTGGCCACGAGCACGTTCTTCTGGCCGAGCGGCTTCTCAATCTCGAAGCTCCACTCCGCATACTCCGGCGAGTGGAGCGTGCTCGGCGTCGAGAACAAGTTCGGCGGTGCGAATCCCGGAATCTCGGCGGCCAACTGCGTGAGCGTGGCGCCGTTGGCGAAGCCGGTCTTAAACGCGTTGTATTCGTTCAGGGCGGCGCTGGCCGCGGGCGAACCGACTGCCTGGCCGCCGTAAATGTTGGCCGTGAACTCATAGGGGAAGTTCGTAAAGACGTCGGAAGCGAGGTCGCCCGGCGGGAGGTCGGTGAAAAGGCCGGCGCCGGTCCGAATGACCAGGCCCCCGGCGCCCTTAGGACTCCACACCACGCCCCCGCGCGGAAGAAAAACGGCTGCGTCCGTGGCCGGGTAAGCGTTCGAGAGGCCGGTTGTGATGCTGGAATTATAGGGTAGGCTCGCACCCCCCTGGTAGTCGGGCGAATCGAACGGCACGTTCAGGCGCGAGAAACAGTCGTCCAGGCACTTCGGATTGGATGTGTGCTCTATGCGCAGGCCGTAGGTAATTTTCAGGTTGTTGGAGACGTTCCACTCATCCTGCGCGTAGACGCCCAGATTGTAGAGGCGGATGTGCACGTCCTGGACAGGGGCGAAGGCCTGGGCATAGGAACTCCCCGTGTTCGGGTTGGTTACGCCGTTGACAAAATCGGTCATCGTATTGAAAGTGTAAACGCCGTACTCGTTCTCCTCGGGACTGAAATCGCTCACCCGATTGGTGCGCAGGTTCACGCCGACCTTGATATTGTGCTTGCCTTTGATCCAGGAGAAATCGTCCACGATTCCGAGCTGGCCTGCGTCGCGGCCCTGCGGGAAATAGGTGAAGCCCTGGTCGAAAAATCCGTAGAGCTGATTGCCGAAGCCCATCGGGTAGTAGTTGGAGGCCCCGTTTATGCCGGCGTTCTCGATATCCAGGTTGACGGGCAGGCTGCTTGCGACCGCGTTCAGATTCGCGCTCGTGAAAATGGCGCTGTACCAGAGCACCGAGCCGATGAAGTTGTTCACCATGGTGGGCGAAATCACGTACGTATAGTTGAATTGGCCTTCGTCCTGGGGCTGGATGCTCTGCACGTTATAGAGCGGGTTGACAACGTTGGTCCCGGTGGGCTGCCTCCCATGATCGGTCTTGAAGCGGAAGTAGACCTTGTGCTTGTCGCTGATGTTCCAGTCCACCCGATCGGTCATCAGCCACTCGGTATTCATGTTGCTGCCATTCGTGGCAAACGAGTACGCGCAGGGGACGCTCTGGCCGAAAATTCCGCCTCCGAGCGCCCTGGTGTCCGTCGCCGCGAAACTCGTCCCGCATCCCAGTGTGCCGGTGGCATCCTGCAGGGGCCCGTTGCCGGTGGTTACGGGTTGTGCTTTCGACATCACGCCGCTGAACTCGTTGAACGCGGCCGTATACAGACTCGTCGCTGAAGCAGGCGCGTTGGCGAGCACATAGGCCTGGAGCTGCGGCGAAGGAATGGCAACGTCGGCGCTGGTGGGTAGAACGTAGCGCAGGCCCTCGGTATCGGTGAAGAAGAACAGCTTGTCCTTGATAATCCGTCCGCCCAGCGATGCCGCGTAGTTGTTGGAAACGGCGTGGGGCCGGGGCACGCTGTTCACGTTGTTGAAGAAGTCGTTTGCATTCAGGATCGCGCCGTTCCAGTTCTCTGACAGGTTGCCATGGAACTGATTCGTGCCCGATTTGGTGACGAAGTTCACCTGCGCTCCGGCGTTGCGTCCATATTGAACGCTGTACGCATTCTGGACCACGGACGCCTCGGCCGTGTCGTTCTGGCCCAGCAGCAGATTGCTTGCGCCGGAGTTGTTGAGGTTGAGGTACGGGTCGTTATAGTCGTTGCCATTGATCGTAAACAGGTTCGCGGTGCCGGGGAGTCCGTGCGAGCTGAAGTTCCCGTACCCGCCTCCGGTATTCATCACTATGCCGGGAACCGTGAAGGCCACCGTCGTGATGTCACCGCCTGGCATCGGAAGATCCTGGATCTGAGCCGGGTCGAAGGTGCGGGCCAGATTGGCGTTCTCGGTTTCAACAACGACCGGGGTCTCGCTGACTTCCACAACTGTTTGGGTGGCCTGAACCTCGGCTATCAGGTTCAGCGTCGTGACCTGGCCCACCTGCACGGCTATGTGCGCTTCGGCCTTGAGGCCGGCAGCCTGGGCGGCGACCACGTAGTTCCCGGGGGCGAGAAATGGAAAGCGGTACGCGCCCGAGTCGTTGGTCGTAGCAGCTTGCGTCGCCCCCGTGTCCGCGTTCTTGAGGGTCACTGTCGCCCGAGGGACCACTGCGCCGCTCTGGTCTGTTACCGTGCCGGTAAGGTCGCCCGTGGTCAATGTCTGGGCATTGAGGGCTGCCACGCCTGCGAAAAAAGCGACCATCGCCGCCAGCAGATAAGCGGTGGCCGCCACCCTAAACACCTCGCGTAATGTAAACCGCCCGAATCTCATATGGCCTCCTCTTTTAAATCAGGATTTCAGAGCCGTTGACCTCATGTTGCCCACCCCGAGCGGCCCGAGAAGGGGCCAACTCTTGGGTTGAACACCACCACTAGGCAGTGTCAACCAATATTGAGGCAGCCATTATACACCCAAGCGCCTGCATTGGAGCCGTTTGTCTCATTTTAATTTTGTCCGGGGCGCCCCGTCCGGGAAGGGGCCAACCATGGCTGCTTCCGGTGGCTAAGAACCTCCCCTTCCTGCCTATCCGGTCCGTGGGGCGCCGCGGCAGCATTGCGACGCGGCCCATCATGCCCGCGAACAACCGCCCGGCTGTCCGGCGCCAGGTCCGTCGGGAATTTGGGGAAATGCCCAAATGGCTGGCACTGGGCCGTTTGACCCCATCTGGTATCCGCTCAACTGGTCCTTTGGCGGCTGGCTGGTGGAGCGCGGTGGAGTGCCGCCGGCAAACCGTCTGCGGCAGCCCGGAGGAAAGCGGGTGTATACTGATGCCGGCTCGGGAGCAAAATGGAAGTCCCGGTTCGCGGGGCGGATCAGGCAGGGCAATTGGATGGACTGGCTCATGTGGGCGCCGCTATTTTCGGCAAGTCTGCATATGTCCGAGGAGTTCGTGGTTCCGGGGGGATTTCTGGGGTGGTATCGGGGATACAGGGCTGACCCTTCCAGGATGAATCGCCGTTTCGTGGCGATCATCAATGCTGTCTTGCTGGTAGTGTGCTGCAACATTGCGCTGCTGGGGCGTACGTCTTTGGGGATCGCCTACTGGCTCGCGATATCCGCGCTGCTATGCTCCAACGGAGTTTGGCATCTCTGGGCGAGCTACAAATCGCACACTTATTCTCCCGGCGTTGTAACCGGTGTGTTGCTCTACGTGCCTTTGGCGGCTTACGGGTACACCCAGTTCTTGCGCACTGGATCAGTTTCGATTGGCACTGCGGCGCTTGCGGGTGTCATTGGTGGCTCATATCAGCTTTGGGATGCGGCGTACCATGGACGACTGCGGAAGAAGGCCGCTGAGTAACAGGCGCAACGAGGACCGTGAGCATTCATGCCGGCGACGGGCGTTTCGTTCCCGGAGTCCGGCTGTGTGCGGTCCGGAACCGCCATCGAGCGAACCAGGTTTAAGAGTTCCCCCGCGAATCTGGAATTGCCTCCCGAGGCGGTCAGGAAGAGGTTTCGCAAGAGGTTTCGGAGCGTAGACCGGCTATATTGAATTGTGGACGAAACGTGGCGGCGCACTTTGGCTGTTGGACTCGCCTTCGTGCTGGCGGTCACGGGCACTTTCGTCTTCGCCTCGAGGGCCGGGCGGCGGGCGCGCCACTTCCGCGCGGAAAATGAGCCCATCCGTGCCTGGATGTCGGTCCCATTTGTCGCCCACACCCACCACGTCCCCACCTCGGTGCTGTTTGAGGCCATTGGGGTTCAGCCGCGGGAGCCGCACGATCGGCGATCCGTTCGCCACATCGCTCACGATTTGAACCGGCCCGTTCCTGAACTGATAGCCCAACTGCAACGCGCCATCGACGCCGCCGCGCGCCCACCCGGCGGCCACCCGCGATGAACGATCAGCTCCTCGCGGCGGTTTCACAGTACGGCGCACCGGCCCTTTTCGGAATCGTGATCATTGCGGCCATCGGACTGCCGCTGCCCATCACGCTCCTTCTGATTGTCGCGGGCTCGATGATTTCGCAAGGCGCCATGAACTTCGGATGGGCTATTGGCGTAGCGGGCGCCGGTTCCATCCTCGGCGATCAGGCCGGCTACGTCATCGGCCGATGGGGTGGGCCGGCTCTGGTCACCAAGCTCAGCGCCCGGTTCGGAAAACGCGCCAGCTTCGAGGCTATGGAAGCCAAAGCGAAAGCCTGGGGCGGCCCAGGCATCTTCATCACCCGCTGGCTGCTCAGTCCCCTGGGACCCTGGGTCAACCTGGTGAGCGGCACGGCCGCCTACCCGTGGCACCGATTCCTGTTCTGGGACATTCTAGGTGAAATCACGGGGGCGGTCGTCTACATCTCTTTGGGGTGGTTCTTCAGCGATCGCGTGATGGCCCTCTACGCGGTTCTGGGTGACCTGACCTGGGCGATTGCGGCACTGCTGGCGGCGATCATTCTGGGATATCAACTGCTGGCGTACCTGCGCCGGGCGCGGGCCGGTAAGGCCCTCAGGAAAGGCACTGCCTCATAATGCTCACGTAGCGGCGGCAGGTTTCCTGCATGTTTTCGCCGGAGCCGTCCTGCTCGAGCGAAACAAAACCGGTGAAGCCGACGGCCTTCACGGCGTCTCCGATGGCTTTGAAGTCCATCACCCCTTGCCCAATGGCCACGAATTCCCGCATCGTGGCGTTGATGTCACGCGCGTGAAGATTCAGGAGGCGCTTGTTCAATTTGTAGATGGCCACCGGGGGATACTCTCGCTGATTCATGGCCCAGCCACAATCGAGATTGCAGCCGAATGCGGGGTCGCGGATGCCGTCCCACAGCCGCAGGAAACTGTCCGTCACCGGCATCATGGTGTGCGTATGATTCTCGATCGAGAAATTCATCCCGTACGCCTTCGCGCGCTCCAGGCAGACCCGCATTGTCTGGGTGAACAAGGCCCACAACTCGTCAAAGCCGTAGCCGGGTGCGATGTCGATGTGGAACTTCTCGCCGGGCTTGGGATCGTCCATGAAATAACGCGGCAGGTAGGCGGTTGACGGAGCGCTCAGTTCCCGGGCCCATGGCGCGACGATGTTCACCATCGGCGCACCCAGTTTCTTTGCGATGCGGCAACCGCGCTCGAAGTAATCCACACTGCGCTTGCGCTGTTCCGCATCCCTGTCCGTCAAGCCTTCCACCACGGGCTGGAAAAATGGAAACTGGCTCAACACCAGGTGATTTCGCTCCAACTGTTTCCGGACGCGGCCGATGGTGGCGTCTGTCCAATACTCGTCAATGTCCCTGCGCGAATTTGCGATGAGTTCGATACCCTCGAAACCCAGGCTCCCGATGATGTCTATGGCCTCCTCGGGGTGTGCGCCGGGGGCGAGGCTATGGAAATTCCAACTCACGCAACCAATCCGGGGCCGCCGTCTTCCCTCCGTGGCAGATTGCGGTGGCGGGCTCGGTGGCAGCGCGCCGGATGCGTTCGCTCCGGCGGCGAACAGCGGACCACCCAGGCCCAAGGCAGGAAGAAATTCGCGACGTCTCACGTTTGATCTCCTTGTCTGAACGATGCGGTGCGGTGAGACGTACCGGCAACATCCGCCGCCAGCCTCCACGCCGTCACCCAGCCCACTATAGCAGCGCGACCGCTTGAAACGAAGGTTCTGTTTCCACTACCGGCTCAATCGTCGACCGATTTGCAGAAATTGCGGATCATGCCTTGGGCCGCTGCCAGGCTCTGTCCGCCCATCACGTAAAGATTCGTAAAGCCGGCCCCGGCAGCCGGGAGGCGGGCGGATAATTCGATTGTGAGGGATTCTCCAACAACCTTCGCCGTGGCTTCGCGGCGCGAGTTTCTGCTTTCCGCCGCGGCCTTGTGTTCCGCGCCCCGGATCCTCAGAGCGCTCCAAAGCCCCACGTTTACCGCCGGCGTCAAAGTGGTCACCGTGCTCGCCACGGTGCGCGACAAGCACGGGGCGATCGTGCGCAACCTGGAGCAGGGCGATTTCATGCTGGATGAGGACGGACACCCGCAGGTGATTCGCTACTTCGCCCGGGAGACCGGCCTTCCCCTCACCCTCGGCCTGCTGGTGGACACCAGCATGAGCCAGCGCCGCCTCATCGGCCAGGAGCGCACAGCGAGCTCGAAGTTCGTGGATCAGGTGGTGCGGGAAGACAAGGACCAGGCGTTCGTGATCCATTTCGACCGTGAGGTGGAGCTCTTGCAGGATCTGACCGCCTCCCACAAGCGCCTCGAAGATGCTCTCGCCGAGCTTGAGACGCCGCAGTTGGAGCGGCGCCAGGGCGACGGAGGGCGCTCGGGCGGTGGGCCTCGCTCCGGCGGCGGCCGCGGCGGCGGGACAGATTTGTACGACGCGGTGCTGCTCGCCTCCGATGAAATCATGAAGAAGCAGAGTGGGCGAAAGGCGGTGATCGTTCTCTCGGACGGCGTCGATCGCGGCAGCAAGGTGTCGCTGGAGAGCGCCATCGAATCCGCGCACCGTGCCGATACGTTGGTCTACTCGATCCTTTTCGCGGATGAGCAACAGTATGGACGCGGCGGCTTCGGCGGCCCCGGCTGGGGCGGCCGCCGCGGCGGCTCCCGGATGCCGCGTCCGTACGAGCGTCCCGACGGCAAGAAGGTTCTCCAGCAGCTCTCCAAAGAGACGGGCGGCGGCTTCTTCGAGGTCTCCAAGAAGGAGCCCATCGAAGACATCTACGCCGGGATCGAGGAAGAGCTCCGCGGCCAATACAGCCTCGGCTTCACCTCGGACCGCCCCGACGCCGGACCCGGCTATCGCCACCTCCGCCTCACCACTCGGGACAAGAGCCTCGTGGTCCAGGCGCGCGAAGGCTATTACGCCGGGCAGGAGGCGCCGCCTCCACCGGCGGCGCCGGCAAACCGCTGACACACATCGCCAACCGGACCCTACATCGTCATCACCGGAATGGTCGTAAACGCTCCGGCGGGCGTGGCGCGGATGCCGAGCGCGGCGATGTGTCCGCCTGTGGGCGTATCGAACTCCAGCGTGCCGCGAATGTTCGCGGCGGCTGCGAACAAGTCCGTCAGCATCTCGGATTTGTGCCCGCTGGCCGGCAAGTTGATCGTCGTCGTCGTCAGCGTCGCTCCGGTCGCATCGCGCAGCGTCGCCGACACCGCGGCCGCTTGGCCCGAGCCATTCGAAAGCGCGATACCCGTCGCCAGGCTGCTCGTGTTATCGAAAGCCAGCATATAGGACTTGGCGCTGCCCACTTCGAGCGGCACCACCGCTTCCTGTCCCGCCGCGGTGTTCTGGAAAATGGCAAAACCGCTCACCTGACCGTTGGTCGTCAGTTGCGCCGAGCCGGTAGCGGAAGCGCCCGAGTTCAGTCCCTGCGTGACGATCACCAGCGTTGCTCCCGCGGGAATCGCCTGGCTGAGGGACGACTCCGTGGCCGCCGTCCCGGTCTGCGGGAAACTCAGCGGCAGCGAAAGCGCGCTGCCATCGTCTCCAAAGAAGTTTAAGGTCGCCGTGGCCGAAGTCGTGCCGGTATTGACCAGAGTGAAAATCGTCTGCCAGCCGCCGCCGGAGGCCACGTGCGCCATTGTGCCGCCGGTTGCCCCGACGTTCGCCAGCAGGGGAAGCGAGGTCAGCGCCGCGCCATTGGCACGCAGCCCGAGCACGCTGATCTGACCGCCCTGCGGCGTGTCAAACTCCACCGTACCACGCTTGTTTGCAGTGATCGGGAATCCGTTCGTCGCATCCGTCAGCATGAAAGAATTGTGGCCCTGACCTCGAAGGCTGATCGAGCCCGTGCCGATCTGCGCGCCGGTGTCGTCGCGAAGGACGACCCTGATGTTCGCCGCGCTGGCTGCGAGATTCGCGACGGCGAGGCCCGTTCCGAGCGGGCCGGTATTATCGAACGCGAGCACGTAGGAACCGGCGTTGCGCGTCTCCAGGGGCACCACGGCTTCCTGGCCCGTCGGCGTGTACTTGAAAATGGCGAAGCCGCCGATATTGCCGCTGGTGAGCAGTTGCGATGAACCGACTGTGGCCGCCTGCGTGGCCGGCCCGGTGGTATCCAGCACCAGCGTCGCGCCGGCGCCAAGAGTTTCGGCGAAGGTCGAGCCGAGCATGGCGCCCTGCGACGACTGCTGCGGGAAGGTGAACGGCAACAGCGGCGTGCTCCCGTCATTGGCGAAGAAATTCAAGCGCGCCTGGCCCGCCGCCGTGCCGAGATTCACCAGCGTCAGCGACGTGTCCCAGCCCCCGGCCGATGCGATCTGCGCCATCGAACCCGCCAAACTGAGCCCCGTCGTCGAAGAACTCTCCTGCTCAATCGTGAAAGTCAGGCCGTCGATCGTAAGTGTGCCTGTGCGCGCCGCGCCGGTATCCGCTTGGACGGAGAAGCTTACCGTACCGCTACCTGTGCCCGAGGAGCCGCCGGTGATCGTGATCCACGAGTCGTTGCTCGAAGCCGTCCAGTGAACGCCCGCGGGAACATCCACCTGAAGACTGCCGCTGGCGGACTTCGCGGTCAGCGAAGCTGCTTGCGCGGAGAGCGTGGGTACCAGAACACGGATCACGTTGTTATCAGTATCCGCGATGTATACTTTGCCGGACGCGTCCACGGCCACTCCCCACGGCCATCTCAACGTCGCGCTGGTGGCCGGGCCGTTGTCTCCCGAGTAACCCACAGAGTCAAATCCGGCGATCGTAGCGATCACGCCGTTGGAGATCCTGCGGATCACGTCGTTGTCGGTGTCCGCGATGTACACGTCGCCGGCCGGATCCACCGCCACGGCAGCGGGAAACCCGAGCTCTGCGCTGGTGGCCGCGCCGTTGTCTCCCGAGTAACCGTAAGATCCATTTCCGGCGATCGTGGTGATCACGCCGTTCGAGACCTTGCGGATCGCGTAGTTACCGCTGTCCGCGATGTACACAGTGCCGGAAGCGTCCACGGCCACGCCATCGGGAGAGTTCAACTGTGCGCTGGCGGCCGGGCCGTGATCGCCGGAGTATCCCTGTGACCCATTTCCGGCAAAAGTAGTGATCACGCCATTCGAGACCTTGCGGATCACCCGGTTGCCGCTATCCGCGATGTACACATTGCCGGAAGCGTCCGCGGCCACGCCATTGGGGAAAAGCAACATCGCGCTGGTGGCCGGGCCGTCGTCGCCGGAGTATCCCCGTGACCCATTTCCGGCAAAAGTAGTGATCACGCCGTTCGAGACCTTTCGGATCACCTGGTCATCGGCGTCCGCGATGTACACGTTCCCGGACGTGTCCACGGCCAAGGACTGCGAAGGGCCCAACTCTGCGCTGGTGGCAGGCCCGTTGTCGCCGGAGTAACCTTCTCTTCCATTTCCGGCAATCGTGCTGATCACGCCGTTCGAGATCTTGCGGACTGCGTAGTTATCAGTGTCCGCGACGTACAAGTTACCGGCCGCGTCCACGGCCACGCCATACGGCTGAATCAACAATGCGCCCGAGGCCGGGCCGTTGTCGCCGAAAATTCCACTGGCGCCGCCGGCCAGAGTAGCGATCACGCCGTTCGAGACCTTGCGGACCACGTAGTTACCGGTGTCGGCGATGTACACATTGCCAGACGTGTCCACGGCCACGCCGCGGGGCCACTTCAACTCCGCGCTGGTGGCCGGGCCGTTGTCGCCCGAATAACCTTGCGTTCCATTTCCGGCGATCGTGGTGATGGTGCCGTTCGAGACCTTGCGGATGCCACCATTACCGTAGTCCGCGATGTACACGTTGCCGGATGCGTCCACGCCGACGCCATAGGGAAGCGAGAGCTGCGCATTGGCCGCCGGGCCGTTGTCGCCCGCGTAACCTCCGGTTCCATTTCCGGCGAAAGGGGTGATCGTGCCATTCGAAACCTTGCGGACCACGTTGTTATAGGTGTCAGCGACGTACACATTGCCGGATGCGTCCACGCCCACGCCGCAGGGCCACGTCAACTCCGCGCTGGTGGCCGGGCCGTTGTCGCCTGAGTAACCTTTTGTTCCATTTCCGGCGATGGTGGCGATCGTCCCGCTCGAAACCTTGCGGATCACGTTGTTCCCCTCGTCCGCGATGTACACGTTTCCGGATGCGTCCACGGCCACCGCGAGGGGTTGCTCCATTTCCGCCTTCGTGGCCGGGCCGTTGTCGCCCGAGTAGCCGTTAGTTCCATTTCCGGCGATCGTAGTGATCACGCCGTTCGAGACCTTGCGAATCACGTTGTTCCAGGTGTCCGCGATATACACACTGCCGGATGCGTCCACAGCCACGCCAAACGGCTGGTACAACTGTGCGCTGATGGCCGGGCCGTTGTCGCCGGAGTAACCTTCTATTCCGCTTCCGGCGAACCGCGTCAATTGCCCGGTTGCGGCATCCACCCGGAAGACCGCGTTCCAGGAGGTCGCCGCGAAATAGCTATTGCCTGCCTTGTCGACGGCAATGCCCGGAACGTACGGCAGAGGCACGGACGTTGCGGAAACATTATTGGGCAGGACGCCCCCGGCGAAAGTGTAAATGCTGTAGTTTTGCCCCAACACAGGGAGGCAAAGGAGCGGGATTAGAGACAACGGCGCCACTAGCCGCATACAAAAAAACCCTCCAACTCGTGCCAGGACTACTACATCGTAAATCCTGTCACGGCGAGTATATACCCAAGGCATCTTCCCGGCAGACGAATTTCGGGCTTTTTTCACATCCGGTGACCGGCAGCAACCCGTTTTTGCGCAGCTACCGCTAACGCCCCTTGAGGAGGACCTAAATAGCTGATTTGATTGTTGGTTCCGCCGGCCTCTCCGATTACGAAGCGGGTGGGTGACATGGCACTGGGGGGCGGCCTCAATCGGCGGCCCTCGACGTGCAACCCGGCGGTGTAGGGATACTCGCTGCCCTCAAATGCCGCGGCTTTCAGGGGGCAAATTCGTAGGCCCCGGCGTCGCGCCTTGCTCCGGTGGGAGGGGCCATTCCACGGAAATCTTTCAGGAACGGGCCGTCGAACTCCCACTGGTAGAGCTCTTCGATGCTCGTCCTGGCGTCGGCCAGAGTCCCGCGGGCAACGCGGAGATAATCGATCGCCCCGGCGAAGAAATTTCCGGCCGGCCCCTTGCCGACGAGGAAGTCGGCGGCGTTGGTCAGCGATGCATCCGGGGCGGGCATACGTCCCGACAGAGGGTTGCCGGATGGTTTCCCGTCGATGTAAATGAGAATGCCTTCCGGCCGGCCGCGGTCCACTTCCGCGAGCACGTGGTGCCATTTGCCGTCATTGACAGGAACCAGCGACGTGCGCGAGCATTCGCTCTGATCGCTGCCGCCGGCGTGAATGCGCATGCGCACGCGGCCGACATTGTCGATGTCGAGCGCGTAGCCGGCGGTGTCCAGCTTCGAGACCAGCCAGCCGCCGGTGTGGCCGGGCTGGGTGCGGAAGACCACCTCGAGGAGGAAGTTGTTGGTGTCCATATCGAGGTTGCCCGACCGGCGGTAATGGCCCGCGGACCGTAGCTCGGCGTCCGCAATCGAGCAGAACTGGTCGCCGCCGTTCAGCGAGAGGGCGCCTTCGGTCCAGTCCTCGAGCGTGCCTTGCACGTAATCGGCGGCGGTTACGTTGTGGGCCTTTAACTCGTTTCGCGGGATGCGGTAGTACATCTCTCGCGCCTTGTGCTCCTCGGTGGCATACCAGTTCTCGCCCAATATGCGCGTGGGATCGGCGGGCAGCTTGTAGAATTGCCATTCGCCCACTACGGCGCTCAATGACCAGGGGACGAAGTACTTGACTCCGCGGCCGATCACGGCCGAGCCGGCCCGCGGCCGGAAGTCGTGCTCCTCGGCGTTCCGGACCTGCGGCCCTTCGGCCTGCCAGCCCGTCTGGGAGGCCACAGCACCGTCCGCAGCCAGACCGGCGCGGAAGCCCTCCAGCGTCGCGTAAGATTTCTTCAGATCAAAATAGCCGAACACGCGCGGCCGGCCGACAACGACGTTGTTGGCGTAAGCCATGGTCTCGACGGGATAGCGCTTCACCCCCGTGCGCAGGAGGTTGGTGTCCTCCGGCGCGGTGATGTCGGCGTGGCGGAATACAACTTCGCTCGAATCCATCACCAGGTTGCCCAGGTAGGCGCTGTGACCGCCGAACGATGCCTGGCGCCGGAAAGGGGCACCGAACCGGTAGGCGGTGTTGTTGAAGATCGCGTTCATGAACCCGACCACCTCGTGGAACGCGCCGGTCGCGCACAGAGGACTGGTCAGGTCGCTGCTCTTGCCCCAAGCGACATCGTTGAACACGTAGGATTTAAAGCCGCCGTCCAGGTAGTACGCGAAGCCGAACCTGGCCGTGGCGTGATCGCGTTTTTCGGCCGTCTTGCCTCCCGCCACGTCGCTCCAATGCCGGTATCCGCCCGGGTTGCCCGAGATGTTGTCGTAAATATAAGCGGGGCCGTGCTGCCAGAACTCGATCCCGCCCCAGTCGTTTGTGTTCAGCAGGGAATTCGTCACCTTGTTGTGATGGATCAGAACCCGCGACAGCGGCCGGGTAATCGCCCCGTCCGCCTCTCCTCCCCAGTCCTGCCCCGCGCCCCCCTTTCCTCCCCAGACGTATATTCCAGCGCCCCAGCAGCGGTCGATAATGTTGCCCGCGATCTCCGGCAGAAGCGCGTAGATCACCTGAATCGCGTGTCCGTGATCGTAGGTGAACGGACGCAGGCCGACTTCCCGGAGCCGGTTGCGCAGAATCTCCAGCCGGTACAGGTTGCCGGCCGGCGGAGTGCGCCCGCGGTTCTGAACCAGGATGGGACCGTAGTCCGTGTGCTGGATATCGTTGTCGTTGAATGCGATCTCATCGGCGATCCCCTGGCCTCCGGAGGCCATGAGGAACGCACGTACGATGTGCTCGAATTTGCAGTTGGCGACGCGAATGTTCCGGCATGCGCCCAGCGCTTTCACGCACGCGGGCGCGGCTTCGGGAACAGCGCCTTCGGCGCGTTCGTACCAGCTCCTGACGTTCTGGAAGCGGAAAGTAAGCCCTGAGATATCGATATCGCTCTGGTCGCGGATATCGATGATCGTCAGCCGCTCCGCTATTTCAAGCGCCACTCTGTTGGGGTTCTGCTCCCCGGGAAGGCGCACGTAGAGCCGCCCCGCGAGTGGGCCTTTCTCAAGAAAGTAGTATTCGCCGGGCGCGTCCAGGAACTGGGGCAGATTTTCCAGAAAATAGCGGCAGTGCGGTATAGGTCTGAAACTCGACCCCCAATAGGGAGACGGACAGGCCAAACGAATCGCGTGCCGCACCGGATCATATTCCTCGATGGGAGTCGCGTACGGTGTCCCCATGACATGCGCATACTCGGTCCAGACGGTGCCGCCGGCATAGGCGTTCTTGTCCGCCGCCGTCAGGTGGGTCGAATCGGTGGCCCAGACTTGCGGGGAGGCGTTCCCCTCGGTGGCCGCGGCTGTAGCGGTGCCGGTCTTCTCCCATTCGTACCATTCGCTCTTCACGTCGTCCGGGTTCGACACCTTCCAGTGCGGGTGACGGGCCAGGGGGATGCGCGTAATGACACCGCCGGCCGCCATCCACACCGCGCGCGGCGTGAAATCCGTACCGACGTCCTTGTACCAGACGGCTTCCGGAGTGGGGATGCCCGGCGCGCTCCGCGCGTTGGCGCGCGTCCAGCCGCCCGTGATTCGCCTGGAACCGTAAAGGCTGGCGTCACCGCTGCCCCAGGACGGGTCGGAGGTCAACCGGATCGGACTGCCCGGCCGGCCCGACTCCTTGGCCACGAGCGAGCCGCGGTAGACGACGCCTCGCTTGAAGACGTAGGTCTGAATGCCGGTGCATTGCGCCGCCTTACCCGTTGCCTGCGGGTCCCAGGGATGGTGTTTCCAGGGTTGTTTCCGGGTGCCCGGATGGTCATCGTTTCCGTTTTCGTAGTCGATGTACCGGACCGAGGCGCCCGCCTGAAACACGAACGGCTGGGGAGCCCATTCGAGGTCGCCTTCCGCGGTGACTCTCGCGTGGGACTTCTGCCAGGAAAACTGTTCAGCGTCCGGGGCGACTGGCGGCGCGGCTGTCACCATGGCTACCGTCAGCACGGAGAAAAGAAATCGTATTCCAGCGCACATGCTCAACACCTCCACTCATAAACCTCGCGCGACTTCCCATTTTGGTCTCCCGGGTCGTGTTCAGTCTACACCCGTGCGTCCATCCGCCTCGATGCAATGTGGCGCCCTCGCGCGGAAAAATGAGACAAACGGCTCCAATGGAGCGGTTAGTGTAAAATCGATTTGACCAGGAGCGCAAAACGGAAATCCTGGCGGGAATTCAAGGGGGCAAATCATGATCGCCACGTCTACCGGCGTTACGCGTCTCTCTCCGTGGTGGAGACACTCCGCCATCCTCGTAATGATCGCCGGGTTCTCGGTTCTATCCTTTGTTACGGTCCGGACCTACACGAACGCTCCACCGATCCCCGAGCAGGCTGTGGATGCAGCGGGAACCGTGGTGTTTACCGGAGCCGACATCCAAGAGGGCCAAGAGGTCTTCCTCAAGTACGGTCTCATGGAGCACGGGAGCCTGTGGGGCCATGGGGCTTACCTGGGTCCCGATTACAGTGCGGAGTACCTGCACAGGCTCAGCGAGGTGACGCGGGACACGATCGCGGCCGGGAAGTACGGCAAACTATTCGCGCAGCTCTCACCGGACGAGCAGAGCGTCGTATCCGCGCGGACGGTGACGGCGCTCAAGGAAAACCTGTACGAGCCAGCTTCGCGAACTCTCCGGCTATCGCGAGGCGACGTGGCTGCCTACCGCGCGCAGCTTCCCGAATGGAGCGACTACTTCACCAGGAAGGGCGCCGCCCCCGGGCTTCCGGCCAACTACATTCGGAACCCCGCGGAGATTAAAGCTCTGACCGCCTACTTCGCCTGGGCGGCCTGGGCCACAACGGCGAATCGCCCTGGGAAGGACTACTCCTACACCAACAACTGGCCGTACGAGCCCATCGCGGGAAACCGTCCTTCCACCGAGGCCTATGTGTGGAGCGCCTTGAGTCTCATCACCCTCCTGTCAGGGCTGGGTTTGATCCTCTTCGTCGTCGGCAAGTTCGACTACCTGGGTTGGAAGGGCGAGGGCGCTCACTCCCATCTCATGCACTCCGCTCCCCACGCTTTGAAGCTCACGCCCAGCCAGTGGGCTACGGGATGGTTCTTCGGCATCGTGGCCCTGCTGTTCCTGGTGCAAGCATTCCTGGGAGGCGTGCTGGCCCACTATCGGGTGGAGACAGGGGCCTTTTACGGGCTCGACATCACCCGCTGGCTACCCTACATCCTGGCGCGCACCTGGCACCTGCAACTCGCTATCTTCTGGATCGCGACGGCCTGGGTGGGCGGCGGCCTTTTCCTGGCAGCGTGGGTCGGCGGCGAGGAGCCCAAACACCAGAAGGCCGGCGTCTACGCACTCCTCGGAGCGCTGGTGGTGGTCGTCGCCGGCAGCCTGGCGGGCGAGTCCCTCGGCATCCACGACAAGCTGGGAAAGCTCTGGTTCTGGTTCGGTCACCAGGGATCCGAGTACCTGGACCTCGGGCGGTTCTGGCAGTTCCTGCTGGCAGTTGGTCTGCTCTTCTGGCTGTTCCTGATGTTTCGGGCGCTCAAGCCCGCCTTCAAGAACCCTGAGAAGCGCGAGCTGTCCTCACTCTTTCTGTACACGGCCGTGGCCATCCCGGTCTTCTACCTGCCCGCTCTCTTCTATGGCCCCCACACCAACTTCGCCGTCATCGACAACTGGCGCTTCTGGATCATCCATCTTTGGGTGGAGGGATTCTTCGAACTCTTCGCGACGGTACTGGTGGCCATCATGTTCCACCAGATGGGCGTGGTCAGCACCAAGACCGCCACGCGCCTGATCTACCTGGATGCCATCCTGTATCTCAGCGGCGGAATCATCGGCACGGGCCACCATTGGTACTTCACCGGCCAGGGAACGCTCAACATGGGCCTGGCGTCGTGCTTCTCCGCCATGGAAGTTGTGCCTCTGACGCTTCTGACGCTGGACGCCTGGGATTTCATCAAGCTGAGGAAGGCGCAGTGCTCCGCGTGCGGCCACGAGCTGGCCTGGGGCCAGAAGTGGTCCATCTACTTCCTGATGGCCGTGGGTGTCTGGAACTTCGTCGGCGCGGGGATCTTCGGTTTCCTGATCAACCTGCCGATCGTGTCCTACTTCGAGGTGGGCACATCGCTCACCCCCAATCACGGACACGCCGCGCTGTTTGGCGTCTTTGGGATGTTGGCCCTGGCGGTCCTGGTCTTCTGCTTGAGGGCCATGCAATCCGACGCCACCTGGAAGGAGACCGAGAAGTTCGTCCGTGTGGGCTTCTGGGGCGCGAACGTGGGCCTCGCGCTCATGATCCTCCTGGATCTGTTCCCCGGAGGGGTAATCCAGCTCTGGGATTCCGTCGCCAACGGCTATTGGCACGCGCGCCGCCTGACATTCCTGATGGGCGGCGCCTACCACAAGCTGGAATGGCTGCGCATGGTGGGGGATATGGTGTTCCTCTTCGGCGGCGCCTTGCCCATTACGCTCGGCGCGTTGCGCAGTGTGTGGAAGAGGGATCTCGCTCCCACGGCGTAAGGGCTGCGACCTACCGGATCCCCAGAGTGCAGCGAGCGGCCAGCGTGCGGGGGTGAGCCGCACGGGATCGAGGCAGCAGCTGGCTTACCGCGCCGCGGCTTCGACCAGCTTCCGCACCGGGCCGGCGATCACGACCCGCAGTTCCGCCTTTGGAGTTTTGGCGCGCTCCAGCACTCCGCTCTGCGCAGCCACCCAGGATTGCGGCGCGGACTTGCCTGCCGCGATGTAGTCCAGCGCCTCGATAGCGGCTCCGCCCAGCGCGGAAACGGCCGCTGAGACCGGCTCAACCTCGGCCGCCAGAAACGAATCCTCAAAAGCCTGCTTGAGCTGGCCGTGCTGATCGCGCCAGAGGATACTCTGCCGCCGGATGTCCTCGAGCTTGTCCCGGTCGCCTCGAAGCAGCGCGTCCACCGCAAGCGAGAATTCGCGCGCCGTGACGCTTTCGCCGGGCGTGGCGTCCACCATCCGGTTCAGCGGCGTCCACTGCGTGTACGGGCGGGCTTCGTCGCGCGCATTCAGGCCTGCCGGCTCGAGCGCGGTGGAAAGCGCGGTGATCGCAGCGGCCGGCCGGTAGCCCACGATCCGCTCGAGCATCACCCGGCTGCTGGAGCGGTGCTTCAGGCCCAGCCACTCCAACCGGCCGCTCTCGATCTCCATCCGGCGATACATGGAGTTCACATCCGTGGTGCTCTGCGGCGACCAGAAGCGCTCCGCGACCGCCGCCAGCCCCGGCCAAACCCGGGCTTCGAAATTCTCGGCGCTGACCAGCTCGGTCCACTCACATGCCTCGCCGCCCAGGATTCGCGCCTTCTCCGCGTCGTTCAGTTTTGCGGCGTCGCCCCCGAGCGGATCGATCCCGTAATGGTATGCGGCGGGCTGCATCCGGTTGAGATAGTATCCGAACGAAAGAAGGCCCTGATAGCCCTGCCGCGCGGAAGCGGCCAGCGACCCCTGGCTACGCCAGGTCTCGACCAGGACATCTTTCGACAGATCCGATGCGAGCGCCTCGTCCCAGACCACCATCTTCTTCCCGTTCTTCGTCACGATCGCGAGCAGGCGTTTATTGAAATAAGCTTGCAGTTCCGGGTTGGTCTTGAAACCGTGGACGCGCTTGAATTCCTGGATCCGCGGATTGCTGTCCCACTGTTTGCCATTGACCTCGTCACCACCACCGATGTGAAAGTAGGGGTCCGGGAACAGCTCGGCCATTTCGGCGATGAATCCGGCCAGAAACTCGTACGTCTCTTCGCGCGTGGGATCCATCGTGGGGTCGAAGATGCCAAAAGCGCGCTCAATACGGTACGGCCCCGGCGCGCTCGCGAGCCGAGGGTAGCCCACGAACCAGGCCGTCGAATGGCCGGGCATGTCGAACTCGGGCACGATGCGAATGCCGCGATCGCGCGCAAATTCAATGACGTGCCGAATCTGGTCTTCGGAGTAGTAGAGGCCGTCGGAGCCCGCTTCCTGCAGCTTCGGATAGCGCTTCGATTCCACGCGGAAGCCCTGGTCGTCCGACAGGTGCCAGTGCAAGACATTGAGCTTCACCGCGGCCATCGCATCGAGGTTGCGCTCGATGACATCGAGCGGGATGAAATGACGGCATGAGTCGATCAACAGCCCGCGCCAGCGAAACCGGGGCTTATCCTCGATCCGGACCGCGGGCGCCGCGAAACCGCCCGGCTGCGGCGCCACCAGTTGCAGGAACGTTTCCACGCCGCGCAGCGCTCCCACCGGGGTCGCGGCGGCGATTCGCGCCTGGTGCGGCGAAACCTCGAGGCTGTAGGATTCGTCCTCGCCAGGCGTTTGGATCTGCTCTCCCGGCCCTTTGCAATCGATGACCAACTCCGCCGCGCCGTTGCCACTGACGCCTCCCGTAATGGGAATCCCGGTCTCGAGGGCGAGCCGTGACACCAGCCGCACGGCCGCCGACTCGATCCGGGGCTCGCGATAACCTTCGAGAGCGACCCGGAAGCTCGAATCGATGGCCAGCTTGCCTCCGGCGGGCGACATCGAAGCCGGCAGCGGCATCAAATCCTGCGCGCACGCAGCCACGAAAGCGCAAATAAAAAGGACGGTAACGTTTTTGGACATGTCTCTCTCCTGCTTCGCGCCTTCAACCCTTTGCCAGCGCCGCCTTCACGCGCTCCGGCGTCATGGGCAACTGCGGCAGGCGGGCTCCGACAGCATCGAAGATGGCGTTGGCCAACGCCGCGCCCATGGCGATGATCGGGGGCTCGCCGCCGCCCAGCGCCGGCGTCTCCGGATTATCCACCAGAACAATCTCGATCTTCGGCAGCCACGAGAATCGCGGAAGCAGGTAGCTGTCGAAGGCGGGGTTGAGCAGCTCCCCATTGTGGAAGCGCACTTCCTCGGTCAGCGAGTACCCCAGGCCCATCATTACGGCGCCTTCGGCCTGCTGCCGCATTCCGTCGGGGTTGACTACCATCCCCTCGTCCAGCGCCATCACCACGCGCTTTACCTCGACCGCGCCCGTGCCGCGGTCCACGGCCACCTCCGCCATGGTCGCGTTGCAGGCGTTGGAATAGATGCCGCACGCCATTCCGGCGCCGCGTCCGGTGGGGGCGCGGCCGGCCTTCCATTCGAACTGCCGGGCCGCGGCTTCCAGGACGCGCCGCAGCCTCGCATGGGTCAGGTTGTTCAGCCGGAACTCCAGCGGGTCCATTCCAGCTTGCGCCGCCAGCAAGTCGATGTGCGATTCCCGCGCAAACGTGGTGCTGTTCGCGGACGGAGCGCGCCACGGGCCGACATTGAACGGGTGCATCCCCGGAGGATTCCCGCCGCGCCATCCGCCCGCCGATGCCACCCGCTTGTGCGGGATATCGTAGAACGGATCAGCGCCCTGCTCCCCCGCTCCGAAAACGTGGCTGTCCCAGAGAACAATCTTGCCGCCCGCCGTTCCAGCCCGGATCTTCATCACCGCGGCCGGCCGGAACCGGTCATAGAAAAACTCTTCCTGCCGGCTGTAGACCACCTGGACCGGTTGGCCCGTGATCTTCGCCAGGCGCGCCGCCTCCACCGCCTGGTCCGCTTCCGTCTTGCCGCCGAACCCGCCACCGACGTACCGGGAAATGACCCGCACCTGTTCGGCCGGCAGTCCCAGCGCTGACGCCACGGCGTTCTTCACCTGGAACGGAGCCTGTGTGCTCGCCCACACCGTGACCTTGGCATCCTCGAACTGCACCGTCGCCGCGTGGGTCTCGATGGGAGCGTGGGCAACATAACTGTTCAGGTACGTTTGCTCGATCACGCTGCCCGCCAGCCGCTCGCCCTCGGCCAGATCACCGCTGTGGCCGATTACCTGCGGCTCCGGCGCCGTCTTCTGGATGTGGTCGAAAATTGTCTTGTCGTCGGGACCGGCCGGCGGGTTCTCGAACTCGGCCTGGATTCCTTCCAGCGCCGCCACCGCGATGTCGCGCCGCGCATGCAGCACCGCGATCATCCCGCCGTCCTTCACCACCACCACGCCGCTCACCTTCTCGGCCGCGGAAGTGTCTGCCGATTTCAGCTTCGCCCCGTGCGCCGGCGGCCGCAGAATGGCCGCGTGCAGCAGCCCCGGAAGCAGCATGTCGCCGGCGTATTTCGCCCGGCCCGTGACCTTGTCCAGGCCGTCCTTGCGCCGCGGCGACGTAGCGATCACCTGGAACCCCGCCGTTTTCACGGGCACATTCGCCAAGTGCCGCTCGATTCGTCTTCCTTCCACCAGTTGCCCGTAGGTCACCGCATTCGACGGCTTGCCCGCTGCGCGGATGGTTCCCGCCTGAACCCGCAGTTGGCCGGCCGGCGCCTGCAACCGCTCCGACGCCATCTGAACCAATACGGCTCTGGCCTCGGCCCCGGCCCTTCGGATCACGGGGAAAAGCAGCGGCGTCGTCATCGATCCGAATGTTCCCATGTCGTACGGGCACAGGCCGGTGTCGCCCATTACTACATCTACCGTGTCCAGCCCAACATCGAGTTCTTCCGCCAGAGCCTGCGCCAATTCGGTCATTGCGCCCTGGCCCAATTCCACCTTGCCGGCCAGGCAGGTCACCCGACCGTCCGCGGCGATCTTCAAATAGGCATTGAAATCCGCCGGACCGCTTTGCCGCCCCGGCAGCCGCGCCGGTTCCTGGGCCTCCGCCGCGTCCGTCCTGAAAAAGACAAACAGCCCGGCCCCCGCGACTCCAAAAAAGTCGCGGCGTTTCATTCCACCCGTTGCCGCTGCGTTCTCAGCCATCACGCACCTGCCTTGGCCGCGCCGGCGGCTTCCTGAATCGCATCCAGAATGCGCCCGTGCGAGCCGCAGCGGCACAGATTGTCCTCCATGTGCCGCGCAATCTGCTCGCGCGTGGGATGCGGCGTCTTCAGCAGCAACGCATACGCGTTCAGGATCATTCCCGGCGTGCAGTATCCGCACTGGAACGCGTGGTGATTCAAGAAACTTTGCTGGATGGCGTCGAGCTTGTTCTGGCCGATCCCTTCGATGGTCAGCACCTGCTTGCCGGCCACCGCCTTAAGAGGCGTCACACACGACCGCACGGCCTCGTTTTCCACGATCACCGTGCAGGCCCCGCACATTCCCTCGCCGCACCCGAATTTGGTGCCCGTGAGGCCCAGATCGCCGCGCAGCACCCACAGCAGCATTCGTTCGTCGCCGGCCTTCACACTCGCCGTTTTGCCGTTCAGCGTGAATGAAATCGTTCGTTCCATATTAGGTTTCCCAACTGACTCTACTGTTGGACTTCCGGGTCCCGTTCAGTGTACACCTGGGCGTCAGCGGCGTGGAAAGTGCCGGCTCGCCCGCGCCCGTAAGCGGATCTGCCGCCACAGCTCGGAAGCCAGCGCCCCCGCGCCGCGCACTCGCAAGAACAAAGCCAAATACTCCACGAATGCCGGCGCCGCAGGCCGCCGCGACCACCCCGCGTCAAACCGCCGCAGCCGGCGGAAATGCGTGATGTGCCACTTCACGCTATCCATGAATCCCAGCGGCAGGTTTTTTTGAAGCAATGCGCCTTCCCGGATTTCCCAGCGCGGCGCCGGGGCGGACTCCAGCGCTTCCAATACCTGCCGCGGCGCCTCCGCGCCGAACCGCTCCCGCAGATACCGCAGCATCGACGCCATGCGGGCCGTCATGCCGGCCTCCCCCGCCAACGTAGAAAGCCGGTCCCAATCCACTTCCGCCGGGGTCTCGAGCAAAGTCAGCGCGTCGGGGATCCAGCGAATGCGCGAGCTTCCGCTCCACTCGAATCCGTGCGCGCAGACGTGAAAAAGCTGGTCGGTGCGGCAGGGAATCAGCGCCAAGAGGCCTTCCAGGTCCGCACGCCGCGCGCCGCTCCAGAAAAGCGCGGTGACGCGCGGCGAATAGCAGCGCACCACCGGGCGCCAGTGCAGGTCGCAGGTCTCTTTCTCATCGCCCAGGGCGCGCTCGAACTGCCAGCCGTGGCCCACACGCATGAACCGGACGATCTCGGCCGCGGAGAATCCTTCTTCCGCCGCCCAGCCCTCCCCGAGCAGCCACTCGATGGCGCGTTCCGTGTCTTCTTCACGCACCAGAAAGTCGACGTCGGCCATGCCGCGCAGTCCCACGTCCGCATAGGCGCCGAGCAACAGGGCCACGCCCTTCAGCCACAGGCATTCAATCGAAGCTTCCCGCAGGCCGCGCGCAATCGACGCCGCGGCGGCAAGCCGCCGCCGGTTCTGCCTCCACAGCGCCAGATGATGGCGCGGCCCCAGCTTCGCCAATGCGGGGTCAAGTGAGGATGCGGGCCATCTCCGGCACAACAGAGGGAGTAACTGCCGGGCGGCGGGGTCAAGTCCGGCGGTCCTGAAAAGCGCCGGCAATTCGCGCAACGCTTCGCGAGCCTGGTCTTGGCGGGCGAAGCAAGCCTCGATCATGCGCTGTTCCGGCGGAGTGGGCCAGCATCCGCCGCCGTATGCGCTATCGCGGCAAACGCCGTACCCGCTCACGTGGACTCCGCAAGCCGGAGAATCTCTCCGGCAGCTTCGCCGGCCTCACCGCGCGAGCCTTCGTAGAACGCCGCGTGTGCCGCGGCGGCTCGAAGCGGAGCCAGAATCTCCGGCTTCTCCGCCAGCACGTGAGGAGTGTTGCGCAGCAGGCACATCAACCCTTCACTCGCGCTCAGGCGGCGGAGTTCCCAGGCGCCCCGCCGCGCCTGGGTGAGTGCCAAAACGAAAGCCGCGTGTACCGCTTGTGTGCCCACATGGAGATTCAATTCCTCCGGGAGAACCGGCTGTTGGACGCCCGCGCCGTCGCGCAGCATCAGCGCGCGCGGATAGGGATGCACGCGGCCCTCGCGATCCAACAGCGCGTATTCATCGGAGAAGTACTCCGCACCGCGTTGCGCCAGCTCGCGGACCAAGGTGGTCTTTCCGGCTCCGCTGGCGCCGGGCAGGAGAATCGCGGCGCCGCCCACCGCCACCACGCCCGCATGCACCAGGGCAAACCCGCTCAACCGCCGGAGAATGGCTGCATCCACCGCGTGCTGCAAAGAGACGAAAACGTGCGGCCATTCCTCGCCGGCCGAAACCAGGGATTCCCGCTCATGAATCGCAAAGCGTCCCGGCTCCCGCGCCGCCGTGACGGTAAACTCGACTTCCGCCGCCGAGTCCGCTTGTCGTGGCGCCCAGGGAAGCAGGTAGCGGTCCAGCCGTTCCGCCAGGGAAGCCGCGTCGCAGGAGACACGAATCCCGATGGCGCCAACGGACAGGTTGAATCCGTGCGGCACGGCCATCGCCCCCTTGCGAGGCTTATGGAATCGGTATTATAGGTATAAAGATCGAGGTGGTCGTCAGCGGTGGAATAAAGAACAGGGTGGTCGTCGGCGCAGGCGTAGTGGTGCCGGAAACCGCTGTAGCCGCGTACGCACGCTGTTGGGATGCCGTCAGCGTGAGCACCAACGGCAGCGCGATCCCACCCACCGCTCCGATGGTCTTGAGCGCCGACCGCCGCGCCATCTCGGCCACCGGGGGCGCCGCGAGGGGAGCATCCGACGTCACCAGTTCCGCCTCCTGCAAGCGCTGGATGGCCGTCCAGGCGTGATCCTGGTCCACGGGCAAACCAAAGTGACGGCTCAAAGCCGCGCGCACCTGCTCAACCGTTGCGCCTTTGGCGCAGGCCTCCCAAACGACCGCGGCGCTGGAATTCAGGGAATGGACGCTCTGGGTGCGCTCGTCGTAGATTGCTACGGAGCCGTCCGGAAGCTGCTCGACATGTAGCTGATTCAGTGCAATGCGTGTAAAAACAATTGGCTGGGGAACTGGCACGCCGGTTGCTCCTTCCAAATCTCTCAGTGCTCCTTCGAGACTTACAATTTTCCGGAAGAGTATAGCACAGGTTATGCGGACACAGTCATCTTTTTAATTCGCACACAGCGTCCGGGTGTATCGATACACAAGCTTTTCGGGAGGCTAACCCCGGAACGTGCGCTCCTCCTGGCCCAGAATACTGGCCTGAGCGGCGATCACCGGGTTGGTGACCAGATGCAGCCCGTCGAGGGAACGGGCGTAATACTGATCGATGCCGTGGTGCTGCCTGAGCCACAGCGCCGCGGCGGATGGCGTCGCCGGCACATCGGAGAGGACGCGGTCGAAGATGCTTTCATGGTAGGCGATCGCGTGCGTGCAAGTCAGGCCGTGGGGCTGCTCCAAATATTGGCAGCCCGGCACTGTCTCGAAGGACTGGCCCCAGCGATGGCCGCCCAAATAAAGCGTCGCCCACGATCGCCGCTCGATCTCATTCACGGCGCGCCGCAACTCTTCGGCGGCGTTGGGCGAAAACAGAACGTCATCCTCGAACACCAGCACGTTGTGCAAACCCTGCGCTTTGGCCTCCGCCAGGATGGCGCGATGCGAAAGCGCGCAGCCGATGTGGTGGTCGGAGGGCGTCTCGATGGCGGCGAAACGCCGCACCCGGTGCGCGATGCCCAGCGCCTCGAAGCGCCGCGAGACGTCCTCCCAGCGCTTCTGCGCGCGGTCCAGATTGATGCAATAGATCGCGTCGAAAAAGAAGAATGGATTCGCCATCTCGCGCCGCACCCTTTCCGCGATGGCGCGGGCAGGCTCCTTGCCTAATTGCGTTTCGAAATGCTCGACCACTGGTGAGACATCCAGGCCGAGCTCCGTAAACCCGATCAAATAGTTGCGGACGCGGTCTTCCCAGCTCAGGTGGTAACGTACGCCGAAAGGACGCTGGAAGCGGTGCGTCCAGCGCAGGAAGGGGAGGCACAGGGTCCGGCCTCCGGCGCGCCGGATTTTTTCGTGCAGATAGCCCTCCTCCCCGCCGAAGCCGCTGAGGCGCGGGTTCAGCCCCGGCCACGCATCGCGGCGGCAGGCGAAGACGCCGAGCCCTTGCATCGGAATCTCGAACGCCGGCGAGGACGGATCGGCGCCGCGCGCATCGCGTCCCCATACGCCCCACATCCCCGCGGACCAGACCGGGTCGAAATGCGTGGCCCCCGTCGAGAGGTTGTCGGAAAGCAGCGGTCCCTGCAACAAATCCCTTGTCGCGGGGTTCGCCTCCAGGTACTCGACCAACTGACCCAGCGCCCCCGGAGCGAACATCACGTGGGAGTCCATCGACAGCACCCATTCACCGGCGGCCTCGCGGAACAGCAGGTCGCGAACCGCGGTTCCCCGGGGGCGAATTACGGGCACGTAGCGATACCCCGCTACAAATTTCTCCAATTGCTTCAGGGGACCCGCGCAAGGTCCCTCCGGATGATTGTCCAGCACCAGGATTTCCGCCTCCGCCGCTTCGGGATGGTACATCCGGATCGCCTGCACGGAAAAATAGACACCGTCGTAATCGTCATAAGTGGCCATGCCGATGGTGAGCAGGCGCGCGGGCCCGCGCGGCGTGGCTTCGGGAAGCCGGCCCCACTCCGGCGCGAGGTTGACGTCCAGAAATTTCGCCGCGTGCGCGTAAAAGGACGATTGAGAATTGGCTTGCGCGAGAATATCGAGCAATTGGGCGGGTTCCAGGGAATTTGCTTCGCGGGGCACAGGCTCCATTGTACCCGCCGCCTGCGGGGCGGATCCGCGTTTTGGTTGTGGCTCTTTTGCCCGGATGCGCCCACCTCACTTCTGCTGGAGCACGATCAGCTCGACGGCCGGCGGCGGCAACGGATTCGACAGCTCGAACGTTCCGCCCTTCCCGGACGTGTCCTCGACCAGCTCCAAATTCTCCTTGTCCGTAATCCGGTAGCGCTTCACGGAGAATTCGCCCTGGCCCCAAGGGAGATTGCTCACCGTCATGGAATAACCGCGGTTGTCCTTGTACTCAATGCCCAGCCGCGGTTCGAGCACCGGAACGTTGGGCGGTCTGATGGCCATCGGCGGGCCGCCCCCGAGATCCGCTATTTCGTAATTGCTCATCAGGATCTGTACCATCTTTCCGTCCTCGGACCGCCCAGCCAGGACGGCGAATCCAATGGTATCCGCTCCTGCCACGGCAAGACGCCGCGGGGTCTGGCGCATCGCGCCAGCCGCCTTGAAAACCCAAGCCTTCCTGCGGTAGGTTCCGTCCCGATTGAAGAGGCTCGGGCCGGTCTCATACTGGGCGATCTCGAGCGGCGCATCCTGCATGTAGATCAACGAGGATGCCACCCACGCCGCCGCTTCCATGGAATTGTGGCCTTGCGGGTGCGGCCCCCGAGTGGCAGGCGTGAGGCTCAGGTCCCACTCGGTGCAGTGAACTTCCGCATGGTAGAAGCTGTTATCGTCCAGAAGCTCCCGGACCTGCCGGGCGATTCGAACATAATCCCAGGGATCGGAGGAATCGTCCGCATAGTGGTGCCACGAGTAGAAGTCGAGCGGGACTTTGTGTCTCGCGCAGAACTGAATCAACCCCTCCCGATACGGGCTGCTGCTCTGGCCCCTCGACAAGGCGCAGCAGCCGACTTTGAGTTTGGGGTCGTAGCCCTTGACCGCTCGAGCGACCTTCTCATAGAGGTTGTAGAACTGCCCGATGGGCGCAGGCCAGTTGACGGTCCAATCGGCGCCCACCATGGGGTTATCGACCGGACCCCAGTCGGAGGCAACGTCCGGCTCATTCCAGAATTCCCAATAGCGGATGTTGTAGTGCTGGCCCCCCGCCCAGCCGCCGTTGTAGTGCATGGCAATGTGCTTGACTACATTGGCGTACTTCTCAAAATCGGGCGGCCGGAACGGATCGGAGTCGTACGTGCGCCCGATTCGAAAATACACTTCCGCGCCAGTGTCTACAATTCCGGCGATGACCGCATCGGATGGCCCGAAGACATAACTCTCCGGTTTTTCGGGATCCGCGTCCCAGTTAGGGAAGATGATTCCGTCGAGCGGCTTGCCTTTCCGAAATGCGTCTATGTCGGTGGGACCGGCCGTGTCGTGCGTGCGAACCGAGGTTATACCCAGATCCCGGAACTGCTTCCTCAGGTCCCGCGAGCGGGGCCTGTTGGGGCGCACGGGCACCTGATTGACGCCCTGAATGGATGGCCGTATGGCTCCGGCAACCTTGCCCGCGTCGATCGAGATTTGCCTCATCTGAGCCGATGCAGGGGATAGCAGAGCGGACAAGGCCGCGATTCCCCATAGAACCAGAGCTGCTTTCCTTACCATTTCCGTTTTCCTCCCTAACCCTCTCTACCTCGTCCGCCGCGAACAGGCGCGCACCTATTCGGTTCCGTAGTCCACTGCCAGCGTGAGTTGTTCGCTGGGCCGCAGCACGCGGCTGACCGATGAGACTACCATGCTCACCCGGTTCTCGTTCTTCGCGGTCCAGCTCAGGTAACAACGGCCGGCCTGCTCTTTCGGGAAGCGGCTCACCCAAACCGGCCCTCCCCTCCGGCTCACCACGCGCCATTCGCCATCCGGCTGGTCCCCGCCGTTGTAGACCTCCGAACCGGAGGGCATCTTCTCCGGCTCCACGAACGCTTTCTCCATTACGCCGCCAGCCTGCTTGCGGTATCGGAGGACCGCGGAAGCGAGGTCGCCGGGGTCCACGTCCCATTCCGACTGCACGGCTGCCGTCAGGGGGGCGCCGGTAGCGTTCTCCAGGATTGTCCCGGTGCGCAGCATGGCTCCGTCCAGGCGCAGCCGGTGCCTGATCTTCACCCCGTTCTGGCACGTCCCCGTAAGCGACACCTCGTCTGCTGACGCCCCGGCATCCAGCGCCCACATGGTGGTCCCCGGCATGCGCGTCACATAGTCGATGAACGGCGAAACTGTAAGCCCGCCCAAATCCGGGTACTGCCTGGCGCCGGTTTCGGGCTCCGCAAGCAGATTTCTGCCGCTAGCCTTATCGATGATGTGGGTGACCCGCCCGCCAAGGCCGGGCGCCACGTACACGCGCAACCGGCTGTTTTCGAGCGTCACGACCCGGTACGGACGCACATACCGGGCGAAGTCCTCGTCATCGCGCGTAGCGAGTGTCCCTTCGCTCATATTGGTAATGCCGAACTGGCGCAGGCTGGACAGGAGCACGCCCCAGCGCTCCTTCAGCCCTTCGAGATCGGCCGGGCGATACCACTCGCCCTCCACCGTGAACTTCTTGGAGCGGATCAACGCAACATAGTCGATCCCGAGCCGCGCCTTGCGCACGCGGGCGCGCACGGCATCGTTATCGGCCCCGGCCTCAGCTTGGCGGAAAAGTTCGCGCGCGCCGGCCAGGAACTCGCCGCTGAGATACGGCGCGCTGGGTGAATCGTAAATCCACAGGTGCTGGCCCAGCCCATTCGGAGGCATGCGCACCTGGCGCTGCGTCAGGTCAAAGTAGGCGCGCATGGGCCGGGCCGCCTTGCCGTAGTAAGCGCCGAGGAACTCGTTCACTAGTTTGTTCGGGTCCGCTTTAACGTCCCACAGCAGCTTGGCCATCACATAGGAGCGCAATTCCGCGTTCTCGGCGCCGCCCCCTTGGCTGACCGCTCCTTCCATGAACACGCCGGCCACGCCGTGACGCTTATACATCGGGATATCCGCGGCCAGCTCGTCGAAATCGGGGAACGGAAGCAGGTAGTGGGCGAAATCCGTGTTGTAGTGCCAGATATAGAGCCGATCGGTGATCCTGGACCACGCCTCCAGGTTCTTCAGGAAGTAGGCGTCGTAGGGGCACTGCTCGTAGGGGTGCGCTTCGCACGCGCCGATCGGGCAGAGCCGGATGCGCACGTTGCGGCGCGGGCGGGTAACGGCGGGCGGATCTTCGGTGTACTGGTAAGCCAGCGTATCGATCAGCTTGTCCGGGTGCTTCTTCCCGATCGCCTCGGCCAGCGCGTTCACATAGCGCAGCAACGGGCCGGAGTGCGCGCCGCCCTCCTCCTGTTCCACGCGCCGGCAGTTGTCGCACTCGCAGTAGCCGTAGCGGTCGTTCTGGGAAACCGAAATAATCGTGGCTTCGGGATTCGCGGCGATCCACTGCTCCACCGCCGCGATGCCGAGCCGCAATACATCCGGATTCGTCAGGCAGAGCTGGCCGCGCGCGCGGCGCTGGCCGTCGATCAGCGAGAAGTACTCGGGGTGCTGCTTGAAATAGCGGCTTGGCGGAATGAGCTGGTCGAACGTGTGGACGAAGGGGTAATACTGCACCTTGCCGCCCACACTCGCGTCCAGGTGCTGAAACGAGCCATTGGTCTTGTTACGCGCCGCCCAGTCGCGGTCGAGCGCCTCGCTGAAGAAAGTCTCGCGGTATTCGAACGCCGGCTTCCCGGTTTCATCGAGCGGGCCGATCGTGATGGTGCGGGTCTTGGGGATGCGGCTCACTTCCGGCGTGAACCAGCGGCAGCCCAATTTCTCGAGGAACGTGTAAACGCCGTACATGCTGCCGCGCAGACGGCCGCCGGCGATCACCAGGTGCCGGCCGGATGTTTTCAACGCGAACCCTTCCGGCCCCAAGTCCGCAAACGGTATCCTCAGGTTGAGCTTTTCGAGCGCTGGGCTGTTGCCTACCAGCACCATCCTGCGCCGCGGCTCCGCCGTGATGGGCAACCGCGCGCCGGACATCTCTTCCAGGAACTTCTGCAGCTCTTCCGCGCCGTGCCGCTCCGATGGCGACGCATCCGGAGCGATCACGATCGCGTAGTTCGACCTGCCGTTTTCCACCAGCTTGAGCTTCGCGGCAAAACAGGAGAGCGCCAACGCGCATAGAAGACCGATCGCTTTACGCATGATCTCCAATCATAGCCCTGAGGCGCCGGCGCGCTGGCCCGAGGGCCGCCGGCCGGTGACATACCGACTCCGTGCCCCCTTGAGCAAGCATACGGATGGTGGAGCGTCCACCCACCGGCGCTTGGTTCGATAATCAATAGGAGATGCCCTTACGAACTTCCGCGGAACAGTTCGATCGCCAGGCGGCCGAGTACAACCCGCAGTGGAATGCGTGGAACGGCGAATCGCTCGCGTGGCTCATCGAGCACGCGCACTGCCGGCCGTCGCACAGGTGGCTGGATGTCGCTACCGGCGCCGGTTTCACGGCGGTGGCCTTCGCGCCACTGGTCGCGGAGGTGACCGGACTGGACGTCTCCGCGGCCATGCTGCGGGAGGCCCGGGAGCGGGCCCGGGCGGCCGGCCTTGCCAACCTGGTCTTTGAAACCGGGGCGGCCGAATCTCTTCCCTTTCCTCCGGACGGCTTCGACGGCCTGGTTTGCCGCATGGCGGCCCACCATTTCCTCTCCGTGCCGAAGTTCGCGGCGGAGGCTTACCGGGTGCTGCGGCCAGGCGGCTGGCTGCTGGTCGCCGATTCCGCTGCACCGGACAACGCGCCCGAAGTGGATGCCTGGCACAACCACGTCGAGGTTCTACGGGACGGCTCGCACGTCCGCAACTACACTCCCGCGGAATGGCGCGGCTTCATCACAGGCGCCGGGTTCGTGCTGGAGGAACTGGATCAGGTGCGCGAATCCGTTCCGATCACCCTGCGGGCGTGGCTCCAAAAGGCCGGCTGCCGCGGGGAAGCGGCCGCCGAGGTGCGCCGCCTGTTCCTCGAAGCGCCGGCGGAGGCCGCGCGGACATTCTCCATCACCCGAATGCCGGACGGCGACATCAGCTTCCAGTGGGTCCGGATCGCGCTATCGGCGCTCAAGCCGGGCTGAGGGCTCCATGCCCCGGAATCTTGCAAGTGAGCTTCCGCGATCCGGCGTGTGTGTTCAAGCGACTTATCGTTCCGCGTTACGTGGGGCAGCTTCCACTGGGCCGCCGGGGCCGTCGCGGCGATGCCGTCATCCGGCGCAGCGGCGGTTCCTTCAGGCAGCGGTCCGCGCCTCGGATGCCTGACTTACAACCTGCTCAAAGACTATGATCTGGGGACGATCCTCAAGTTGCTCGAAGACGCCGGTTATGAGCCCGTCGGATTGAGAACGGGCCACAAGCACGGCGTGGAGCCCTCGCTCATTCCCGCGGAGCGCGCCAGGGTGCGCGAGCGCTTCGAGCGCAGCAAGGTCAAGCTGGCCGATCCGGGAAGCGATTGCCAATTTCACTCGCCTGACGCGGCCGTCCGGAAGCAGCAGGTGGCGGCCGGCAAGCAGTTCGTCGGTCCGACGGCGTCACTTTACCATTGGAAAGAGGCGGCCGAGCTCCGCCTGATCCGGCTGGCGGCCGTACTCACAGAGCTCGAACGCTTCCGCCTGGGTGACGCGCGCAGCCCGCTCCGCGCCGTACCATTTGACCAGCGCAGCCTTCACCGCGGGCGTCAGGGGTTCCCACTCCTGCGTGGAGAGCCATTGCTTCCGCGCGGCGGGATCCCGCGGAACCTGATCGAGTATTCCTTCGGTCCACGGCATCCACTCGTACATCTGCGAGGTGTGGGCATCGAGAGCGTACACTTTTTTGTCCCACACATCGCTGATATCCACCGCGATGTCCGGACGGAACGGCTGCGGATTCTGGAAGGGGTCCTGGAAATACAGAAACACGGGGTTCTTCTTCAGCGGCGGCGTATCGGGGGCCACGTTGGGAACGATCACCAGATAGGCGGCATCCTGCACGACGACGCCGGCGTAGCGGTGGTCGGGATGATAGTCGTTCGGACGATGCGCCAGCACGATGTCCGCGTGCCATTGCCGGATCAGGCGTATGACTTCGAGCCGCAACGCCAAGGTCGGCAACAGCTCGCCGTCGTGGTTGTCGAGAGTGACGTACTCGGCGATGCCGAGCCGGCGGCCGGCCTCGGCGGCTTCGGCGCGCCGCCGTTTCGCGAGCGCGCCGCCACCTTCCGACTGATGGCCGCCGTCTCCGTTGGCCAGTGCCACGAATTTCACGGCGCAGCCGAGGGCGGCGAATTTCGCCGCGGTTCCCCCAGCCTTCTCGTCGCAATCGTCCGGATGCGCCCCAATGGCAATCACGCGCGGCTTCCCTTCCTGCGCCAGCATCATTCCAAGCGGCAACAAAAGTAGAAGTGCAGATTTCATCATGTCAGGCTCCGTAACGTCCCTTCCAGGTGACTTTTTTGTTTGTATAGATCGCCGTCCGGCCGGGAATCCCGATCATCGTGCCGTGGGCCGAGCACCCGGCGACATTCTCCCCAGGATATCCGTTTTGCCACCGGCACTATGCGCACGGGGTGCTCCGCGGTTGGTTTGATTTCGGCGGCGGCTCCATGGAGGCCAGGGGCGTCTACAGTCCGTGGCCGGTATTACCGGGCTCGACCTGCGCCGATGGAGGCGTGGAGACGAGCCGCCGACGAGATGAACCGGCTCGGCGAACGAACACGGAAGGCGGGCATTCATCCCGGTTTCCACAATCACGGCTTCGAGTTCAGGAAAAATCGGCGGCGTGCTCGTCTTTGACGAATTGACGGGCCGGTTCGATCCGAAGCTGGTCAAGAGCCAATTTCAAGCAGCCAACGTGGTCAGCCTGGGCATGGATCCAGCCGTATACCTCACGAAATATCCGGATCGTTTTCTTTCGCTCGACCTCCAGGATTGGCTGGCGAGCGAGAAGAAAGATGTGCCGGTGGGACAGGGCTCGATCGACTGGAGGAAGCTTTTCACTGCCGCAAAGACCGGCGGCATCCAGTACTACTTCGTCGAGATGCGCATGGACGCGCTCAAAGCCAGCTATCGCTACCTTAGCGACCTGAAAGTATAGTCCTATTGGCCTCAGGCGCACCGCCGGCACCGGCCGGACAGGATGTGTGAGAGGCAAACAGGCCGCAGGAAGAAGGGGAACGGGGAGGCGTATGAAAAACCACCTAAAATGAGACAGTTCCAGCTTTGTTATGTATGCGGAGAAGCCCGAGTTGGCCCTCCCTGGGCAGGGGAGTCGTTCGGAATGGGGGGAATGAGAGAAACCGCTCCAGCAGAGGCGATCGGACGTATACTCGACACCGAGCCAGTATGGCAAAATGAGAATTCTGGGGCAGCCAGGCGATGCTTGCGGCTGAATTCCACCACCAAGATAGTCGAAAGGACGCGATCATGAACAGGAACGGAATCAGATTCAGCGGCGGCGCCAGCCGGTGGATCGCGAGTACACTCTCGCTCCTGCTGGTCTGTTTGGTGCAGCCGGACCTTTATGCGCAGGCTCCTTCACAGCCGATGCCTCCGCCGGGAGGATACGCGCCGCTGGACGCCATGCAATTGAATCAACTGGTGGCTCCCATCGCTCTCTATCCGGATTCGCTGGTGGCGCAGGTATTGACCGCGGCTACCTACCCACAGCAGGTGAGTGAAGCCTCCAACTGGATGCACCAATCCGGCGGGATGCCGCCCGATCAACTGGCGAACGCGGTGAACGGCATGCCCTGGGATCCGAGCGTGAAGGCGCTGATCGAGTTTCCTTCCGTGCTCGACAACATGGCGCGGAACTATAGCTGGACCAGCGCGCTGGGCAATGCCTATTACAACCAGCCCGGCGACGTGATGAATGCCGTGCAGGCCATGCGAATCCAGGCGGAGCAGGCGGGCACGCTACGCTCCACTCCGCAGCAGCGAGTTTATGACAACGGAGGGCTGGTAGTGATAGAGCCGGTGAATCCGGGCTTGGTGTACGTGCCCTATTACAATCCGTGGGGAGTATACGGCGTGGCGATCAGCCCGTGGGGCGGCTACTATGTCATGCCGCCGCCGCGGGGGCTGATGATGGCCAGGGGGATTGGGATCGGATTCGGCGTGGGAATTTCGCTGGGCATTTTTTCCCACTTCGGATGGGGGTATCATGCGTGGGCGCCGAACTGGCATGGAGGCGTGGTGGTTTACAACCGCGCGACCTATATCTCGCGCAGCACGACAGTGATCAATCGGGGAAACTTCGGCGGATACAATCGCGGCGTGTACGAACACGGGGGGCGAGGCGTACCCAACGGATTTCGTCCTCCGGTGACACGCGCGTCGGCCCAGTTCCATTCCGCGGCCGGGGGCGCTTACAACCGGCCGGCAGCAGGAACTCGTCCGGGCACGGGGCCGACGCATGCGCCGGCGTACCGTCCGGGCACCGGAGGCAACTACAGGCCTTCGGGCAGGCCGTCCGCTCAGTCCTCGCCGTCCCGCACCTCTTCACGGCCGCAGGTTCAGTCGTCGCCGTCCAACACCAGGCCGCAGAGGTCATACAACACCGGGCGCCAGGCGGTGACACCGCAAGCGCATGCGGCTCCCTCCAGACCGTCCGCGCCGCAGTCTCACGCGCAAGCGAGTCGTGGGGGAGGACACGGACAGGCTAGTGGCGGTGGGCATCCGCAGGCCAAGGGGGGCGGTCGTCCGGAAGGGCACGAGAAGAAGGTCAGGTAGCACGGCGGCGCCGCTCGCCCGCCCGATGCTCCACATTCTCACGCGAGACCGCCGCCGGGCCACTCCGGGCAGCCCGTCCTCTCAATTCTCAGCATGGTTTCAGCGCATCTTCCAGGTGTGTTGCACTGCCCCCGCGTGCGCGTAGAAATCCTCCATGCGCGCGGCCGCGATCCGTTCCTGTCTCATCCTCTCCGGGTGGGCGCCGGCCGCCGATCCTCCATAAGTTCAAACCTCCACTTTCTTGTCGAAGGATTTGTAGGTTCCAGTAACATTGACGTGCCCTTTTCTCCCAAGGTGGCTGAGACGGTCAGCGAATTGAGCTTCGGGAATGGGGACCCGTGAGGTTTCAAGGCGAGCTTCTCCGCTGAGTGTCAACGCGCTATTCTCGTCCGCCAGGATCGGCACGCCGCGGATTGAGCCCGAAGAATCAGGCAACGACGTGCGAGTAAACAAACAGTACGATCAACGCTCCGACGAGCGCCATGAGGAAGCCGGCGGGGTGGCCTTCCTTGTACATGCCGGTCTTTTGGCCGATGAGGCCGCCCAGCCACGCACCGGCCAGTCCTAGAATCATCGTCAGTATCAGACCCATATGCTGCCGGCCTGGCATCACGGCGCGAGCCACCAGACCAATGATGAGTCCGAAGATGGCGTGTCCGATCATGTGTAACATTTTCGACAAGCTCCTTTCAAGAGATTTCGCAGGGTGCGAAGGATTTGAGGAATAACCACGCGATCACGCACAGAGAAGCCGTCGTCAGGCGCACCTCTGGTTGCAATCGACAGGTGATCGCCCGCACTGTGCTCGTCATTGGAAATTGGCAGCAAGCGCGGGCAACGCCCGGCCTGCCGAGGGGCAAGCTCAGCGCGCCCAACGCAAGCGGTGGGCGCCGCACGATGGCGGGTGGCCGGAGCGAGCTCCCGGTTGGCGCATCACCAACGAACATCGCAGTGACCAGTTTCAGACGTCCGTCGCCGTAGTGCAAGACCGAAGGGGAAGAGCGACGGCACGTGTTAAGGTGGCGGCGAAGATTGCGGTCCGGGTCATTTAAGCCCCGCGACTACCGGCAGCAAGCTGGGCAGACCCACCGCGCGGGTATCGCTGGTCAGAGCCACCGAGCTGCCGGTGGCGGCGTCGAAAATCTCCAGAGTGGTCACCACGCTGCAGTACCCTGCCGCAGCCGGCGATTCGACCGGGGTGGGCGTGGGGTTGATGACGACCACGCCGCGGATCTCGGCTCGGGTTGCGGCTTCCGAAGTGACGCTCGCGCGCGGGAGGTCGAAAGAGGTGGCCGTTCCAGGAGCGAAGTTCGGAACCACGGTCTGCTTCACCAAATTGTTCTTGTCGTCGAAGAACTGCAGTTCGACGGTACAGTCCGCTGTTTGCGTGGCGGGAGCGGCGGCCGGGACGGAATTTAGGTTCAGGACGTTAAGTCGCGCGGTCTGATTGGTCGTGAACCCGACCATTCCCGTGGTGAAGCTTTGGTGCAGGATGATTGGCGGGGTAACCGGGATGTTCGGCGGGCTGGTGCTCTGCGCCAGCAAGGTTGTTCCGAAAGCAAGGGCAGCCAGAACGCCGCTAAACAGACACCGACGGTTCATAGGTTCTCCTCGAGTTGAGCCGAACAGGGAGGATGCGGCAAGATCCCAACTCACCCCAATCTTACACCCTGAAATCTCCGCACGCGGTGGAAAAGATTGGGCCAGACCGGCCGGGCTTTACACGTCCGAGTGACCGGTGTCGTGGAGGTTCACTCCACTCTTCCACTTCCCCGGGTAGGGAAGCTCCGCGGCCAGAGCGTACTCGTCAACAATGCTTGCAACCAGAGGCAGTTCGTGGGGGCACATCGCAGTCCCCTTTCGGAAGGGATTGTGCGCTAACGAACCCGCCGTGTGCCGGCAACACCGATTACCGGTGGTGTCCGCCCCCACCATGTCCGCCGTGTCCGCCGCTCGAGTGGCCGCCGGAATGGCCGCCGGAATGGCCGCCACCGCCGAAGTGGCCGCCGCCTCCCGAGCGGCCGCCGGAAAAGTGCGAGCCTCCGTTGAAGGAGTGCGAGCCTCCAAACGACCGCGCGCCGGAAGAGCTCCTGGGCGCTGAGTACGACCTCGGCGCGGAGTACCCGCCGCCGCGCTGCGCCGAAGAGAAAGACCGTCCATACGACGGCGAACTCCGGTAGCCTTGCTGGGAGTTGTATCCGCGATAGCTCTCGGACGGCTGTCGGCTCGGTTCCGCGTAGCCGCGGCTGCCCGGCCCGAATCCGCGCGCATAAGCGGCGCCACCGGAAGGGGCGTGGCCGGCGTCACTGAAGTTCTGCCGTCCTTCGCGCGCCGCGCCGCCGGCATATTGGCCGCCGGCGGCCATTCGGCCTCCGAGAGCGCCGGAGCCAAACCGCGTCGATCCGAACCGGTTCGCGACCGCCCGGTTCGGATAGGGAACGCCCATCCGGTGGCCGGGATCGTGCGTCCAGGGAACCCGCCCGCCGAATCCGCGGCCGGCGAATCCGCCGCCTGCGAGCGCGCCCCAATGCCCGTAGCCTCCACCATGGAAGCCGAAGTGGTCGAGGAAGCCCAGATTGAGAAACAGCCCCAGTCCGTGTCCGAGCCACCCCAGGCCCCATCCCCAGCCGCCCCAGCCGAGGAAGCCCGGGAAAAAGGCGCTCATGAAGATCCCGCGCGCAAATCCGAAGCCCCAACCGAGGGCCGGATACCACATGCCGGGATATTCGTCCCACACCGGCGGACCCCAGACGTAAGCCGGGCTGTACACCGGCACGTAAATGACTTGCGGATCGGCGGGCGCGATCTGGATCGCGCTCTGCCCTTCCTCGGAAGCCTGCCTCACCGTCTCTTGCGGCGTGCTGCGCAGCCTGCCGTTTGCCATGGCCCGCGAGCGCATTCTCTGGACCGCAGCCATCAGATCAGCCTGCTGCGCCAGGAAGGCGTTGCCGAGCGCCGTGGTCCATTGCACATCGTTACTCAGCAGCGCGAGCGCATCGGGAAACGCCACCATGGCCTGCACGCTGGGATCCCAGTTCTGCGCCCTGGCGGCGTCCATCAGTTGGGTGCCCTGCAGATTGCGGTTCTGCCCGAGCCACTGTTCCGCCTCGACGATTTCGAGCGGATACGTGCTCGCGGCCAGCACCTGGCTGAGCAGCGGGTCGGGATAAAGCGCCACCGGCGCGACCAGGTCATCCAACTGGTCCGGCGACAGGAGCGGCGCGCCCTGTTGCTGGCGCTGCGGCTGCCCTTGCTGCTGCGGCTCCGGCGTCCCCGCGGCCGGCCACGGGGGCCCCTGGCCGAACGCCGGCTCCAGGGCCATCAGCACCGCACCGAAAAGCATCGCACCGACTCTGAAATTCATGCTTCCACCACCTTGCACTGTTGTCGCAGGCAATCCGAGGCCCACGCCGCAGCTTATTGAAAACAGGTTGTGTGGTTTCTTGCCCGGTGGCCGAGAACCACCAACCGGCCGCAATCGGCCACGCGCCGCTATTCCTCCTGAGAGTGCTGTTACGGGCGGCCTTGAACTTCCGCCGATCCGCGCATGCGCGCCTGCCCAGGGGACGGCGTTGAGCCGGGGGGCAGTCCTGCCGGCGACAACGCTCACAACGCCTCCCCACGTTTGGCATCGCCGGTCTGCGACAGCCGCCGCGCGCCGGTGCGTGCGCCAGCGGGAAGTACGGATCGGGGCGCTGGAAGTCAACGGTGCGTGCGCCAGCGGGAAGTACGGATCGGGGCGCTGGAAGTCAACGCACAGGATGGCGCCTGCGCCGCGAGGCGGGGTCACCGGATCGCAAAGGGAATCCCCAGGTATCTCCTGGAGGAGATCGAGGCAACGGTTCGGAGGACTGACGCAAGGCGAAATGTTAAAATGAGCGTCGTGACGAAAGACCGGAAGGAGAAGATAAAGTCCGCTGCCGCGGCGTCGGTGGGCGCCGGTGTCGGCGGTGCTGGCGGCGCAACTGCCGGCGTCCTGGAACTCGCCGCCCAAGGGAGTGTGACCGCCCTGTCCGCGGGTATAGTCATCGGGGTTGGAGCCGTTGCTGGCGGGGCCTTGACTTTTCTGGGGTACAAGCTGTATCACCGTCTCAGGCGGCCGAAGAGTTGAAGCGGAAGCGCCGCCGCCGAGCCGCGCAGCAACACTGGATGGCTGTCGACGCCCGAAGCGCCTGCCTGAACGAACACCTGCACAGCATCCTTCCCGGCGCGGCCGTCAAGAGGCGGGTTTTTGGGGAACCGCCGTAGTGGAGGTTACTGTATATCGTGCCGGCCAACTCCTCATCTCCGCACCGAGCCGCCGCCAGGCTTCGTTGGAGTCGTTCGTCTTCTTTGTGACGAGGGCATTCGCATTCGTCCTCCTCACACTTGCTGTGTTGCCCTACTTTGCACGGCCCTGCAAAACGGCGTCAGAACTGCCGGAAGCCTTCCGGCAGAGCGCCATTGCGAAGCAGAGCGCCCGTTGCACACGAGCGTTGCCGCGCATGCGCAAGTTCGGTTCCGCGCCAGTCGCGCTCGCGCCACTTTCCGGGCGCCCGCCCATCCGGGAGCTGACCGATTCGCTTCGCGCCGAGGTCTGAAGCGCTCCGCAGAAACAGCTATGGCCCGGCAGGCTATAATCGGTGAACCTGTGCCCGTGAGGAAACCATCGCTCGGCGCTCTCCTCCTTGGCCTGATCCCCTTCGCCGCCATGTGTCTCTCGGTCGCGCTCTGGGACCGGGTTGATCCCATGATCGCCGGCATCCCCTTCAATCTCTTCTGGCTTATCTGCTGGATCGTGCTCAGTACGCTGTGCATGTGGGCCGCATACCGGGTAGAAGCCGCGCGGGATAAGAAGAAGGACGGCGGAGCCGAATGAGTCCCAGCGCTGTTGCCTTGACGACCATCCTCGCCATCATCGCGCTAGGTACCACCATCGGCTTCCTGGCGGGAGTCCACCGGAAGATGGATTTGGAACAGTGGACCGTTGGCGGCCGCGGCTTCGGCGCCGTGCTTATCTACCTGCTGATGGCCGGAGAAGTTTACACCACGTTCTCCTTCCTGGGAGCCGGTGGCTGGGCGTATTCCCGTGGCGGCCCGACGTTGTACATCATGGCCTACCTCACCCTGGCCTACGTTGTCTCGTTCTTTATCCTGCCGCAGATCTGGGAGGTGGGCCGGCAGTACGGGCTGCAGACGCAATCCGACTTCTTCAGCATGCGCTACCGCAACAAGTGGTTGGCCGCCTTTGTGTGCGTCGTTGGTGTCACCTTCCTGATCCCTTACTTGCAGCTCCAGCTCACGGGGCTGGGTCTGATCGTCTCGATTGCCAGCTTCGGTGGCATCGGCCGCACTCCTGCCATGGTGATCTCGGTGGTCCTGTTGGCGGGATTCGTTCTTGCCAGCGGCGTCCGCGCCGTGGCTTGGGTCAGCGTCCTGAAGGATGTGTTGATGCTCTTCGCGGCGCTCTCCATCGGCATCGGCATACCGTATATCCACTACGGGGGCATCGGCCGCATGTTCGCTGCATTGGCGCACGCCCGGCCGGCACACCTGACGATGCCCGGCGCCACCACCAACCTGGGCCACACGTGGTACATCTCCACGGTCCTGCTGACTTCGTTGGGTTTCTACATGTGGCCGCACACATTTGGGACCGCCTTCACCGCGAAAAGTGGCGACACCTTGCGCCGCAACGCCGTGGTGATGCCCCTCTATACCATCACGCTCATCTTTGTTCTCTTCGCCGGCTTCACTGCGGTTTTGGCCGTGCCCGGCCTGCCCAATGGCGACCTCTCGCTCTTGACGATCGTCCGTCAGAGCTTTCCCCCCTGGTTCCTGGGCGTGATCGGCGGCGCTGGCGCCCTCACTGCCATGGTGCCCGCTGCCATTCTCATCCTGACCGCAGCCACTCTGTTCGCCAAGAATCTCTGCCGGCCCATCTTCGCGCCGGCAATAACGGACGATCAGGTTGCTAGAGTTGCCCGCGCAATGGTCGTGGTGCTCAGCCTGATCAGCCTGTACCTCGCCATCTACAGCTCCGCCACGCTCGTGTCCCTCCTTCTGCTGGGGTACGCCGGCGTCACCCAATTCTTCCCTGGTGTGGTGCTGGGCCTCTACTGGAAAGGTGTCACCATGCCTGGAGTGTTCGCAGGCATGATTGCCGGAGTCGCCGCCGTCGCCTTCCTCATCCTCACCAAACAGGACCCCTTTTTCGGCTGGAGTGCCGGTTTTGTGGCTCTTTGCCTTAACTTTCTAATTACAACGATTCTGAGCCTGATGACGCCGGCAACAGGGAGGTCTTCCTAGCCGCGAGCCTTGCAGATCCGTCCGGCACAGCGCCCGCGGCGCCCGGGCTCGCTTTGCCCTTCACCAACTCGATTGCGCTGAAGAGCCCTTTGTAGCACACGTCGCCCACCGAGGGTGTGCGCGCTTCATCGCTTTCGCGCAATGCATGGCGATCCGGTTGGCTTCTGTCAGCCAAGGCTTGGACGGTGAGAGTCATTACCCGCGGCTCGTTGGCCGGGGTGAGGCTGCTCCGCTCCCTGGTTCGTTCCAGCTCCGCCGCGCTCCTCGATATCCTCGACCTCGAGTGCTCGAAGCCGGCGTGCTCGCATCCGCCGTGACTTTCCACACTGTCGAGACCGCGGCGCTGGCCGCCGGCTGAAGGCGGGCACTCGGTTGCCCGTAGGCGGCGCGGCGGGCGGCGCCGGAGGCGGGCGACGCGCCGCGGCCCGGCGAAGGCCGGCCGGCCGCGCTCGGGGCGCCCATCAAAGTGGACCGGGAGCGGCTCGATCGCATCGGGGAGATCATGCTGGCGACCGCCGCCGGGCGATGGGGGATGGTAATCTCGTGTGGAGCCTGGAGTTCAATTCCGGCTGAGTCCGGGACGGCGGCATGAGGCGAGCGGCTTCCCTCGAGAGCAAGACGACGAAAGCTGACTGGGTGGCCTTGGCCTTGCTCGTCGTTTCGGTCGCAATCAATTATATTGACCGCACGAATCTTTCCGTGGCGGCTCCAGGATTGCGGACCGAATTCGGGCTGTCCCCGACCCAACTGGGGCTTCTGCTCTCGGCGTTTTTCTGGACTTATGCGTCGTTCCAGATCGCATCCGGGTGGCTGGTGGACCATTACGACGTCAACTGGGTTCTTGGCGCCGGTTTCCTGATCTGGTCCGGGGCGACGGCGGCAACCGGTTTCGCAGGCGGGTTTGGCGCACTGTTTTCACTGCGGCTGGTGCTCGGCGCCGCGGAGTCGGTCGCATATCCCGCGTATTCAAAGATCATCGCCACTCGTTTCCCGGAACACCACCGCGGCCTCGCGAACGCTCTCATCGATGCGGGCTCGAAGACGGGGCCTGCCCTGGGGACACTGATCGGCGGCCTGGTGGTGGCGCGGTTCGGGTGGCGCGACCTGTTCTTGATCCTGGGCGCCGGCGCCCTGCTGTGGGTCCCCTTATGGGCCGCCTGGGCGCCGCGCACCAAAGGCGCAGGCAAGGCGCACCGCCACGAAGGGCCAGGCTTCGGCCGGATTCTGCGGGAGCGGTCCGCCTGGGGCACGTTTTTCGGGCTGTTCAGCATCAATTACGCGTGGTACTTTCTGATCACCTGGCTGCCCACCTACCTGGTTATGGAGAGGCACTTGTCGATGGGCATGATGGCCGTGATGGGTTCGGTTCCTCTCTGGGGACTCGCCGCCTCGGCGACCATCAGCGGTTGGGTTGCGGACCACTCGATCAGGCGGGGCGCCACACCGACCCGCGTTCGCAAGAGTTTCGCGGCAGCCGGTTTGCTGTTGTGCACGCTGGTTTTGCCCGCGGCGATCGTTCCCAGCACGAGGATGTGCATCACCCTGCTGACGGCAGCCTGCCTGTCGTTTGGACTTTGCACCTCCAACCACTGGGCCATCACCCAGACCATCGCGGGAGCCGCAGCGGCGGGTAAATGGACCGGCCTGGAGAATGCATTCGGTAATCTGGCGGGGGTGGCCGCACCGTGGATCACCGGGGTGATCGTTTCCGCGACCGGCCATTTCTTTTACGCCTTCGTGACTGTCTCGGTGGTGCTGGCGCTAGGAGCGCTGAGCTTTCTATTTGTCGTGGGGCCTGTCTCGCCGGTGGATTGGACCGGCCGGTGACCGTGCAATAGCGCCGGCGCCATGTCACCGCAGCCGGCCTCTTTGCCACATAATGGCTATGGCGTTTCCGGAAGACGCCGTCCGTCCGGACGCCAGAAAAGGAGCACGGCGTGCGCGACTACGACAACTTCGTTAACGGCAGATTCACAAGTTCGAAGGGCAAGGACCGCATCACGGTGGTGAATCCGTCAGACGGCCAATTGATCTGCACGGTGCCCGATAGCACCGCCGAGGACGTCGAAGACGCCCTGATTGCCGCCGCCGCGGCGCAACAAGATTGGGCGAAACGCCCCGCCATTCAGCGAGCACAGGCGCTACGGGCGATCGCGGCCAGAATTCGAGAACAGGTGGAACCACTCGCTCGCGTCATCACGGAAGAGCAGGGCAAAGTTCTCGATCTCGCGCGCGTCGAAGTTGCGTTCACCGCCGACTACTTCGACTACATGGCGGAGTGGGCGCGACGCATCGAGGGCGAGATCCTCGAGAGCGACCGGCCCGGGGAGACCATTTTCCTGTTCCGGCAGCCGATCGGGGTGATCGGGGGCATTCTGCCGTGGAACTTCCCGTTCTTCCTGATCGCGCGCAAGGCCGCACCTGCGCTGGTCACCGGCAATACGATTGTCATCAAGCCCAGCGAGGAGACGCCGCACAATGCGGTGAAGTTCTGTGAACTGATGGCACGGACGGAGCTGCCGCCGGGCGTGATCAACATCGTGCATGGCCGCGGGGCGACGGCCGGCAAAGCGCTGGCGTCGTCGCGGCGTTCCGGCATGATCAGTTTCACCGGCAGCGTCGAAACCGGTTCGGCCATCATGTCCGCGGCAGCCGCCAATATCACCAAGGTGAACCTCGAGCTTGGGGGGAAGGCGCCCGCCATTGTCATGGGCGACGCCGACCTCGGACTCGCAGTCAGGGCCATCAAGGCGTCGCGCGTCATCAACAGCGGCCAGGTCTGCAACTGCGCGGAGCGAGTGTATGTGCAGGCGGCCGTGGCGGATCAATTCGTGGCGGAATTGGCGAAAGCGATGAAAGCGACGAAGTTCGGCAATCCGCTGACCGATTCGGCCGTCGAATACGGGCCGCTCATCAACGAATCGGGATATAAGAAGGTGGACCGGCTGGTGCGGAGCGCAGTAGCCGCGGGGGCCACCGCGGTGACCGGCGGCAGGCGGGCGCCTGCAGAAGGCGGCTACTACTATGAGCCGACCGTACTGGCCGGCTGCAAACAGGACATGGAGATCGTGCGCCGCGAAATCTTCGGTCCGGTGATCCCAGTGGTCCGGTTCGACGATTTGGATGAAGCCATCGCGTTCGCGAACGACTCCGACTATGGCTTGACCTCTTCGATCTACACGCGCGACCTGAACGTGGCTTTGAGAGCCTGCCAGGAAATCCGTTTTGGCGAGACCTATATCAACCGCGAGAACTTCGAAGCCATGCAGGGCTTCCATGCCGGCTGGCGCAAGAGCGGCATCGGCGGAGCGGATGGAAAGCACGGCCTCTATGAGTTCACGCAGACGCACGTCGTCTACATTCAGCGCAACTGACCGGCGATCGCGACGATGTCACTTCCGCACTCTCTCAACTGTTCGTTTGGCAATGGAGCGGATGGCGAGAAACAAACCGGCCGCGGGGAGGAGGGGGGAGGGTGAGGTGCGGGAAAAATCGCTTGAGACGAGGAGCTCCCGCGTTTCCTATTACGGCCGTGCCATGGGGAGCGCCCCCGCCGCCGCTTCGCTAAGGCGGTGGGCGGCGGCTTGATCCGCGTAAGCCGCCACGATCTCGCCGAAGTACACCCGGTGGAAGTCTCCCTGGGCATAGGCATCGTCCAGGATCGCCTGGACCAGAGCGCCAGGAGCCAGATCATTCTTGTGCAGAATCCGGCACTCGTAATGCACCACACATTCCTGGATGATGGGAGGCTTCACCTGCCTGCTCGCCAGCGGAGTCAACCGGGCCTCCTGGAACTTGTCGTGATCCCGGCCGGAAACCGTCCCGCAGAGGTTCACCGCAGCCGCCAGGTGCCGGGGAGGCACGTTGACGGTGAACTCGCCCGCCTCTTCCAAGCGGCTGTAGGTGTAGCGCGAGGGCCTGACCAGAACCAAGAACACCGGCCGTCCCCAGATGGCGCCGAGGGCGCCCCATCCGATGGTCATCACGTTCGGTTTGCCGTCTGCGCCGGAGGTCACCAGCAGGAGTCCATCCTCGCGCATCCGTTGGATGGTCTCCGCGAAATAGTCGGTGTAGCGGATTGTCACTTTCGCCATGCTCTGTTCCCGTTCCCCGATCATACCCGGAATCATTGTGCGTGATCAGGGTGAGCCCCGCTGTCGTAGCGCGGATCAGACTCGAAAGGCGATGGAAAGGCGCGTGTTGGTTACGCGAACAGCTCCTGCGCGCGCATCGCCTGCTCCGCCACGCGCACGCCGTGCGGACACCGAATGGCGCACGAGGAGCAGTCGCCGCAGCGTATCAACTGGCGCCCGGCGGACATCCGCTGGAAGCCCTCGCGACCTAGCGCGAATTGGCCGTAGCCGTCGGCGTACATGACGAACCGCACCAGATCGCGCGCCGGCAGGCCCTTGGGGCACTGGCCTTCACACTGGCCGCACATGCTGCAGAAGTAAGGACGGATCTCTTCCAAGGCGGCCGCCAGCACCGTCGCATCCGCGCCGGTGAACTCCTGCCCCATGACCTTGAAGTTCTGCTCCAGTTGGTCGATATCGGTCATGCTGGGGACCGTGGTGGCTACCGCGGGGTTCTTGATCGCCCACTTCAACGCGGCGGCCGACCTGTTCGCCAAGGGCGCCGGCTCCGCGCCGCCGCTGCCGCGGCCGCCTGCCCGGGCCATTACCTTCATGGCCACCAGACCCACGCCCGCCTGGTTCAGCTTCTCGATGGCCGGGCCCCACTCCGCGGCGGAGGTGAAGTTGTACTGCGCCTGGACCACGTCCAGCTTGGTTTCGATGACGCGGTCGACCATGGCCGGCAGCGTGTGCGTGCTCATGCCGATAAACCGCACCTTGCCCTGCTGCCTGGCCTTGCGCTGCGCCTCGACCAGATCGTCGGAGATCTGCGCCGGCTTGTCCTTCATGTGGAGCAGCCACACGTCGAGGTGGTCGGTGTTGAGCTCCTTGAGGCTGGTATCAAGCTCCGTCAGGATACCCGCTCCGGTCGTCTCATCGCACTTGCTTGAAACAAAGACGTCCTTCCGTCTTGGTCCCAGCGCGGCTCCCACCATGCGCTCGTTTTGACCGTGTTGGTAGCCGCGGGAAGTATCGAAGTAGTTGATGCCCATATCAACGGCCCTGGTGATCACGGTCGGATCCGTCGTGATCATGCAACCGTATCCCACGGTTGTGACCTTCATTCCGGTCTTGCCAAGAATCCGGTAGGTGATTTTACCGGCGGGAGATCCCGCCCGCCGCGGAGCCGGAGTTGGCGGCGTGGGGCTTGCCGTAGTGGACGCCAGGCCGGCGACTGGCAACGCCAGGCCGGCGGCCAAAAAACTGCGCCGAGAAGATTGGTCTTTCACTGTGCCTCCGTTCATTCGATACAAGGGTTCTAAGGCCCTATTATCCGTCCTTTTTTGGAAAGCAGCGATGGGAATACGCTGCGTTGTGGTAAATTGCGATTCCCCGGTTCGGCAGGCGACTCGCTGGGCGCGGCTGAGTGACAGTGAATTGGTATAAATGCATCCGGAACTCCTCCGGAGGTGATAGGCTCGCACGGGGCGCGGGATTTCCCGGGCGGGAGGAAGCGAGCGCTCGGCATCTCGGCGGCAAAGGGCCGGCTCTCGCGCGAGATCGGAATTCCCCTCACCCGTTCCGGCCGCCAGAGGAAACTTGGAGCCGCGGCCGGGGGCTGCGTTCTGCTGGCCGTCCCGGTCGCCGGCGCGACCGCCGCCGCTGCGTTGGCGTTCAGATAGTTGGGTCCAGCGGGCCAGACCGCTCCCCGAGATTTATTAGAGCCAGGTCCTCGACCGTGAACTCCGTTTCTTTACGGTAGCGGCATCTACCTGTAACTGAGCCGCGACCGTAAGGGAGCGGTAGCAACGCATCGCGCGGTCGAGGTACTAGCCGCCGGCAAGCTGCAGATCACCATTCGGCGGCTCTTTCGGTTCAGCTAAGCTGCCCGCTTGCTGCGCTTATCCCGCTTCGAGTTATTGCCATCCCAGAGACCGCAACCGGCAGGTTCCCTGTGCGTTGTACTGCGGGCGTTCTTTGCTCTTCCGGCCACGCTGCCCGGAATCGAGCGTGAAGAAAGCGTGGTTTCAGGCCCGGTTATCAGCCGTACGTCCGAAATCTCGACAGACCCAAGCCCGCAATAGATGATGCGTGCAAGGTGGGGCCTCCGGGTGAACTTTGCTTACCGGCCGCGGCCCTGAAGGTAGGACAGCACAACCTTTGTGAGATCGTCCTCGACCCGTTCGGTGAAGGGGCACGTGTGAGGCTCGTATCCGCCTTCGGTGAATGCCTGCCGGGTCGGCAGATAACCGAACGCGCCATTCGAAAAACCGAAGAAGAAAGTGTGCTGGTACGGCGAGCGGCTGCGCACTTCCATCGAGATCTCGCAGAACAGCTCGACCGGGGCTGCCCACAGGGCGAGATCGTCGTTGACGATCAGAAATCGGACCGGGAAACGGATCACGCCAGCCTCGCCTTGGACCGCCTTCAGGTAGTTGCCCATCCCCTCGTCCCAACCCACGCCAGCCCTGCGGGGAGTCTCGACGATCCTCTCGGCGGGCCGTAGGCGGACCTCGGACACGGGCACTCGCATGGCGCTGTTGGCGGCGAGGATTCTGTCTCCCAGGAGCACGTTGAACTCGGTGATGTGGGCCGCCCGGAAGTCGTCCTGAACCGTGTAGATGGGCGCCAAGTTTCCGGCCGCGCCATTGATGAACAGCATCGGCGCGCCGAGTTTCTGCTCGACGTAGGCGGAGACAAGCCCAGGCGCATCGCCGCTGATCAACGTGTTCGGGGGGCCGAGAGCGGTGCCGTGCATCGAGTAGTTGGCGACGAGCGCGATGGGGGAGCCGTCCTGGCGCTCCAGCCGGATCAGGCCGATCTGCCGGTCCGTGGGACCGTCCGGATTCAGGCCCAGCGAAATGCGGCCCTCGGGGTCGCGGGCGCGCCGGTTGATGTTGGCTGTCGAAAAGCCGGTGCCGGCCACCAGACGCGCCGGGGCCAGTTCTGTCCGGGCTTCCTTGATGGCGTCGATCAGGGCTCTTTCCACCCATGCCGTGTATTCCTTGTCCCAGGCATGAGTGTGCCGTTCGGGCATCACCAGATCGTCCACGCCGGGAGGCCCGACCTCCGGACCGGAGTGCGTATGGGTTACTGTCCACCAAACCTGTACCGGATTGATTCCCGTTGCCCGCTTCAATTGCGCCGCGAACTCGTCGTATACGGAAGGGGCGAACTCGCACAAATCGGAGGAAACCAGGAAGAACTGGGTCTGACCGTCGTCGAGGGCGACGACGCGGTGGTAAAGGCGGTCGTGTACGCCGGTGGACTGCCGGGCCTGATAGCCCAACAACCACTTGCTGCTCGACGGGGTGATGTCCACCTTCACGACAGAAGCGCGGAGGTGCGCGGATTGAGCCGTGGCGCCCCCGGGAGCGGCGAGACAGGCCGCGACGGCCAGCGCCGAAACGAGGGTTGAAACGGTAAACATTCGCAAAATCATAGACGTCAGGACTCTTGATACGTCTACGGCTTTTAGGAGCTTCACAGCCACAAACCTCCTGGTCACCAGAAACCCTAGCATGCCACGGCGCTGTGTGAAGAGGAAAGTAAATTAAGAAGATTTGACAGACTGGGCCTTTGACCGTGAACTCCGTTTCTTTACGGTAGCGGCATCTACCCGTAACTGAGCCGCGACCGTAAGGGAGCGGTAGCAACGCATCACGCGGTCGAGGTACTAGGCGCGTTTGGCGCCGATTGAGACACTCGAGGCGTTTGCTTGTCGTGCGGTGCCGGGCCGGCGCAGACCGGAGAACTCAGCCTTGACCCAGCAACACCAGGGTGGAAGGAATGGGTCCGCGTAAAGGACGGTGACGCGGGCGCCCAGGCGCCCAGCGCGGAGAGCTCGCTGAAATCGACGGGGGCGAGGATGTGCTGGATGCGTCGATCGGCCATGGAGTTTCTCCCTGGGGAAGATGCAGTAGAGGAGAGATGGTGACATCGTGCCGCGCCGCTCAGAGACCGCGCGAGAGCGAGAGTCCCGGAACGCTACCACTTCTGGGCGAGCAGACGCAGCACCCGCGCTTTTCGGGGGCGCCAGTCCCATTGGTCTTCGGTGTCCTCGTAGCGCAGGATGCGGAAGCCGGTGGTCCAGACCTTCACCAGCGAATTGATCTCGTCAATCGGGTCCGAAGGCCCCTCAGTCTGGACGCCCGGCTGGAGCGGACCTTCCGCCGGATGCTCGATCACGACCAGCCCTCCCGGCCTCAAGGCCGCATGCACGCGTTGGGCTAGCGCCGGATCGGCGAGCGGCACCCAGGCATAGCTGAACACGATCAAATCCCACTGTGCATGGCCGAAATCGAAGCCCTCATAGCCGCTTTTAACCGTGATGATGTGGAGACCGCGCTTCGCGGCTGCCGCCTGGGCCACCTCCAGACCTTTTTCGGCGATATCAAAGCCGGTCACCCGCCAGCCTTTGGAGGCCAGGTACAGGGCATTGCGTCCCTGTCCCATGGCGACGTCCAAAGCCGTGCCGGGCTTGAGACCGGCCGTCGTGCTGACGAGAAACGCGTTTGGCTCCGTGTTGAAAGAGGCGACCGGCTCCGTGTAGATGCGGTTGAAGAACAGTGCGACAAAGTCGGACCGGTGCTCTGCCGAGAGCTTCCGGATGAGTTCCAGCCGCTGGACGGCCTGAGCTTCCGGCAGGCCTTCGGCGATGAGCTCGGCGTGATACTGCTCCAGAGTATTGGAGCCGGGATCGCCTTGCTGAAACCAGGCGAAGTACTGTTTCCAGATCAAATCATCGCTGGCTGGCGCCTGAGCGGAAAGACCGCCCGCCAGCAACAGGGCGAGAACGAAAGTGGGGAGTGTGATGCGGACTGTGACCATGTGATCCAGGATTTCCTTTTTGCCATCCTGACCGAGTGTTGATTATACGTCCAACCACCGTTGCGAGGGAGCCGCTCGCTTTCCTTTTTTCATCCCGGCCGGCGGCCGGGAGAGGCCGGTTGGGCTGCCGGGTGCCCGCTCAGCGATCTATCTCGGCAAGCGCCGCATCGAGGGCGGGCAGGAGAGCGGGTAGATCTTCGGTGACAGTGGTCCAGACAACATCGAGATCCACATCGAAATACGCGTGAATGAGACGGTTCCGCATCGAGACCATTTGACGAACGGGATGGCGGGAAAACGAAGGCGGGCCTCCGGGGTCATCTTCGAAGCTGCCTCTCCCAGGATCTCAAGGCAGCGCGTGAGCGCCATGGCCACGACCTGGTTCCTGGAAAGTTCGGGCCTCTTGTATGCGGCGGCTATTTCCAAGGCTGCGGCTGCCGCCTCCCGCATGTGGCGCATGCGGATGGCGTCAAAGCTCGGCATAGGCTACCGACGCGGTTCGGATGACTTCGTCGCGGAAATGCCGGCTGAGATCCATCGGGGTCCGGAGGTCGACTTTGCGGCCGCCGAGCAGGCGGCTCAACTCGTCCTCCATGTCGCCAAGACGGAAGAATCCGACGTGCTCCCCAGGCCGAAACTCAACGAGGACGTCGATGTCGCTCGAATCCGAGAATCGATTTGTGAGCACGGAACCGAAGAACGCCAGCTTCCGGATGCCGTTACGGCGGCAAAAATCGGCGATCTTGGCCTCCGGAATCTCGATCTGCATCAGCGTCATGCCTTTCCAATTATGGCTCAAAGTCCCGAAGCGCGGTCTACTGCCAGCCGCCGCCGAGGGCGCGCTACAACTGCACGCAGGATTGCATCTCGGCGAGGCGGAGCTGCGCGAGGGGCAGTTGCCCCTGGAAGAGGTTGCGCGCTGCTCGCGAATTTCGGTATAACCCACACGGGCGTCGGAGACTTCGCGGATCTGCGCCGTTGCCGCATAGAGGAATTGCTCAACCTGGTGCACGTCGAGGAGATGGGGCACGTCATCAGTGACGGGAGAATTATGCCATGCGCTTTTACCTTTGGGCGTTGGTTCTGTTGCCGGTAGCCGGTCAGGCTGCTGCTACTGCCCGATATACGATCAGTCTTCACGAGCGGGCCGCAGTGGTTCGGGCCCGTTTTCCAGCAGCCGCCCAGGACTCCGTTACATTTGTGCTCCCTTCCTGGGCCGGTCACGACTTCCATGGTGATGTTGACGGCGTTGCCGCTTCCGATCTCCGCGGCAAGACTTTAGGTATGGAAGCAAGACCTGCCGGCGAGTGGGTTGTGCAGAATCGGCATCGGCCTTTCCAATTGATCTGGCACGTCAGGGCCACCAAGGATGCCATGGTGGGCAACTTCTCCGGCAGCCAATTCCACGCCACGTTGCTGAGGGATTGGGTACTGATGTGGGGGCACGCGTTCGCGCTGGTGCCCATTCGAAGCCCCTTGGCCGAAGCCCCGGTGCTGGTCCGCCTTGAGGCGAACCAATATCGGCACTGGGATTCCACGCTGCCGGCCGGCGGCAGGTTGCCCCATCTAAGCGACCTGAGCGATCAACTTTTCATTGCCGGCGCTTTTCGGGGCTATCGCCAGGCTGGAAGGAAGTACTGCTTTGCGACGAGCCAAGCCGTGGTTCAGGATCGCGATCTGATGGGTGCGGTGGATAGGATCTTTGCGGCACAGACCCGCTATATGGGCACGTCGCCATCGCGATCTCCTCTGTTCGTGTTTGTGGATGGGCGTGCGGGATCCAGTGGCGGCACAGCGATCCAGAATTCTGCCGTATTCTACCCGGATCTTTCGCAAGATCTAAGATCCGGCAACTGCGCTGCTTTGCGCGTGATCAGCCACGAACTATTTCACCTTTGGAACGGCAGCCAGATCAAGCACAAAGACGACGCCGATTGGCCGGACGGCAAATATGGGTGGTTTCTAGAGGGCTTCACGGAATACTACAGCGGCGCGACGCTTTATCGGGAGCGCATCTTCGATGGCTCGGAGTTCGCCACGTTTCTGAACCACCTGATCGTCGATTACGCGCGGAATGGCGAATCGCTTCGCGCCACGACAGAGGATTTGGGAAGCAAACACTGGCGGGATCGCGATCACCAGCGCCTGCCGTATACCAAAGGCGCGCTGCTGGCGCTGCTGATGGATCTGCAGCTTCGCGCGAAGGGGCGGTCGCTCGATGATTATATGCGCGCGATGCTGCGCACGCCGAACTACGATGTGTCTGATTTACGGGCTGCGTGGGTAGCGGTCGCTGGCGAATCCAGGCGCAATTTCTGGGATCGCTTCATCCCCACGGCAGAGCCGCTGCCGTTCGGAGAGGTCCTTCGGTTGGCGGGAATCCCTTTTGAGGAGCGTGATACGCCGATTTTCGAGTTAGGCTTCACGATCGACAAAGCAAACATCGAAAAGACTGCGAAGGTTACGGGCGTGAAGGCAGGCTCGAGCGCGGAACGAGCCGGCATCCAGGCCGGCGATTCGCTGCAGAGCTTCAGCGTGTACTACGGAGATGTCACCAAGCAGGCGAGATTTGGGTTGCTGCGCGAGCCGAGCGGGTGAATGTTGCATATTCACCCGTGACGACCCGGAAAGTGATTCAGGTAGGGAACACGTTAGAAGTTCTGAGATAGTCGGAAGCCCCGCCCGCTCATCCATGCAGTAAAGTGACGCTCTGCTATTGCCAGCCGCCGCCGAGGGCGCGGTAGAGCTGGACGAAGGATTGCATCTCGGCGAGACGGAGCTGCGCCAGGACGAGCTGGCCCTGGAAGAGATTGCGCTCGGAATCGAGGACTTGCAGATAGCTGTCGAGTCCGCCCTTGTAGCGCAGGGTGGACAGGCGCGTGCTCTCGGCGAGCGCCCGCACCAGCAGATCCTCCTGGGCGCGCTGGTCGCGCGTTCCGGTGTAGCCCACCAGCGCGTCGGAGACTTCGCGCAGGGCGGTATAGATCGCCTTCCGATAGGCGATTAACATCTCGCGCTTTTGCGCTTCGGAGAAACGCACGCCGGCACGGATCTGGCCGGCGTTGAAGAGGGGCAGGACGGCCGCGGGCGCAATCAACTGCTGCCGCTGGGGCCCTGCCAACAGGTTCGTCAGAGCAATGCTCTCGCCGCCGAAAAAGCCGCTCAGCGTGATCTCGGGAAAGTACAGCGCCTTGGCCGCCCCGATGCGTGCGTTGGCGGCGATCAGGGTCTGTTCGGCCTGGCGAATGTCCGGGCGCCGCTCCAACAACGACGACGGCAGCCCGGGGGGAACCTGAGCGGGCGGCTCGAGCTCGGCTAGCGATTTTCCGCGCGCGATCTCGCCGGGAGCCCTGCCGGCGAGCAGGCTGAGTGCGTTCTCGGCTTGCTCGATGTCGCGTTTGGCGCTGGCGATCTGCGCGGTCGCGGTATAAAGGAACTGCTCCGCTTGGTGCACATCGAGGCCGGTGGCTGCGCCACGCCCGCGGCGTAGCTCCACCAGCCTGAGGTTGTCTTGCGCAATGTCCCGTGTCTTGCGCGCGATCTCGAGCTCCGAATCGCGCTCGCGCAGCAGGAAGTAGCCGTCCATGACGTCGCCGAGGAGCGACACCAGCACGCCGCGCCGGCCCTCCTCGGTGGCCAGGTACTCCGCGCGCGCGGATTCGGAAAGCCTCCGGAGCCGGCCCCAAAAGTCCAGTTCCCAGGAGAGCGCGGGGCCTACCAGCCAGTAACTTCCCTGAAAAGTCGTGCCCGGCGCTAACGGAAAGAGCGAACTGGCGTCCGAGGTGCGCTCGGCGGTGAAGCCGGCCTGTCCGGTCAGGTTGGGAAGCTCGTAAGCGCGCTGAATGTGGAACTGGGCGCGAGCTTCGAGAACGCGCTGGGAGGCGATCCCGAGATCGAAGTTGTCCCGGAGCGCGGTCTCGATGAGCTCGTGGAGCGCATCGTCCTGGAACAAATCGGACCACTTCTTGTCGGCGAGCGAAGCGGCATCGGTAGTGGCGCCCCGGTACTGGTCAGGCAGGGCGACGGCCGGCCGCCTGTAGTTGGGCCCGACGGCACAACCGGCCAGCAGCAAAGCGGGGAGCACAACCAGCGAGGCTCTGGTCATGACGGCCTCCGCTCGACGGCCCGCTGGATCACCACGTAAAGGACGGGCACGATGAACACCGCCAGCAGCGTGGCCGCGTTCATGCCGCCGAAGACCGCCGTGCCCAGAGAGCGCCGCGAAGCCGCTCCCGCGCCGACGGCCAGCGCCAGCGGGACCACGCCCAGAATGAACGCGAAGGAGGTCATTAGAATGGGCCGCAACCGCAGCCGGGCCGCTTCCATGGCCGCATCGACGATGGACCTTCCCTGCTCGTGGCTCATGCGGGCGTACTCGACGATCAGAATGGCGTTCTTGGCGGCGAGCCCGATCAGCGTGACGATTCCGATCTGGGTGTATATGTCGTAGGGATAGTCGCGCATCCAGACGGCCAGGAGCGCTCCGAAAAGGCCCAGGGGGAGAGCCAGCAAGACGGCCAGCGGGATGGACCAGCTCTCGTAGAGGGCCGCGAGACAGAGAAACACCAGCACGGCCGCAAAACCGAAAATCACGCCTTCGTGGCCCCGCGCCTCCTTTTCCTGATAGGTTGTGCCGGTCCACTCATAGCCGTAACCGGCAGGCAGCACGGAGGAGGACAACTGCTCCATGGCATCCGAGGCCTGGCCGCTGGAGTATCCGGGTGCGGGCACGCCCAGCAACTGCACGGTGCGAAAACGGTTGTAGCGGTAGATCACATCCGGCCCGGTAGTGGGACGCACCGTCGCCAGAGTGCCCAGCGGGACCATGCCGCCGTCGCGGTTGCGGGCGAAAAAGCGGTTGACGCCGGAGAGTCCGGTGCGAAACTCGGGCTCGGCCTCGACCAGGACCTGCCAGGTGTGGCCGAAGGAATTGAAGTCGTTCACGTAAAGGCCGCCGAGAAAGGTCTGCAGCGCGTTATAGGCATCGGAGACGGGAACGCCGAGCGTCTCGACCTTGGCGAGATCCACATCCACCTTGTATTGCGGAACGTCGGGGCGGAAGGTGCTCAGGACGGCTCCTAGCTCGGGGCGCTGGCGGGCGGCCTCGACCACGAGGCCGGCGGTTTCGGCAAGCTGCTGCACGCTGCCGCCCACACGGTCCTCCAGCATGTACTGGAAACCGCCGGTGGCGCTGAGGCCGAGGATGGGCGGCAGACCGAAGGCGAAAGTGAAGGCCTCCGGCACCTGGCGGAACTCCTTCTGCATGGCGGCGAGAATGGACGCCAGTTGCAGGTTTCCGGCGTGGCGCTCATCCCAGGGCGTCAGCCGCGCGATGATGGTGGCGACATTCGAATTGTTGGTGCGCGTGGCGATATCCAGGCCGCCGAGGGTCAGCGTGCCGGCGACGCCGGGAATGCGGCTGACGAGGTTCTCGATTTTGCGCGTGGCCGCGTCGGCGCGGGGCACCGAAGCGCCGTCGGGAAGGCGGATGGCAATGAAGACGGCACCCTGGTCCTCATCCGGGAGGAAGCCGCGGGGCAAGTGGTGGAAGAGCGCGCCGGCCGCGAACCAGAAACACAAGAGACCCACGAGCGCCAGCGCGGGCTTGCGGGTCAGCGCGCTGACGCCGCCGAGATAGCGGCCCGTGACCCAGCCGAAGCCGCGGTTGAACGCGCCGAAAAAGCCGGCCGCCGGTCCGCGCGCCGGGCGCTTCGGGCGCAGGATCATGGCGCTCAGCGCGGGACTCAGCGAGAGGGCGTTGAAGGCCGAGAGCAGGACCGAGGCCGCGATGGTGAGCGCGAACTGACGGTAGATCTGCCCGCTGATGCCGCCCAGAAACGCCACCGGGATGAATACGGCCGCGAGGATGAAGGCGATGGCGGTGACCGGCGCCTGCACTTCCTTCATCGCCTGGATGGTGGCGTCGCGCGGCGCGAGGCCCTCGTCAATATGGCGCTGCACGGCTTCCACGACCACGATGGCGTCGTCCACCACGATGCCGATGGACAGGACCAGGCCGAACATGCTGGTGATGTTGATGGAGAAGCCCAGCAGCGGAAACAACGCCAGGGTGCCCACCACGGCCACCGGAACCGTGAGCAGCGGAATCAGCGAGGCGCGCCAGCTCTGGAGGAAGATGAACACCACCAGAATCACCAGCCCGATGGCCTCGAACAGCGTGCTCATCACGTCCTTGATGGCGGCGTTGACGAACATGGTGGAGTCGTAGGAGACGAGGTAGTCCATGCCCGCTGGGAAGCCGGCCTTGATGCGGTCGAGGAACTGGCGCACGCGGGCGGCGGTGCGGACGGCGTTCGCTCCCGGCGACAGGTAGACGATGACGTTGCCGGAGTCGCGGCCGTCCACGCGATTAAAGCCGGTGTAGGTCTGGGCTCCGAGCTGCACATGGCCGATGTCGCGCAGGCGGAGCAGTCCGGCGTTGGGCTGGGCGCGCAGGACGATGTCCTCGAAGTCGCGTGGGTCCACCAGGCGCCCGGGGGCATTCACCGAATATTGGAAATCGGTGCCGGGCGAAGCCGGCGGTTGTCCGAAGGCGCCCGCCGGATTTTGCCGGTTCTGCGCCTGGATGGCGGTGCTGACGTCGGTCGCGGTGACGCCGAGCTTGGCCATCTTATCCGGGTTCACCCACACGCGCATGGAGTAAACCTGGTTGGAGCCGAGGCGCGATTCCCCCACGCCTTCAAGATTGCCGATCTGGTTCACCAGGTTGATCTGCGCATAGTTGGTGAGGAACAGCGAATCGTAGCGGTTGTCGCGGGAAACCAGGCTGATGGCCAGCAGGAAGGCGCTCGAGACCTTCTTCACGGTCACGCCCTGCTGCTGCACCTCGGGAGGCAGCCGCGGCATGGCGATGCTCACGCGGTTTTGGGTTTGCACGGTGGCGATGTCCGGGTTGGTGCCCAGCTTGAAGGTCACCTGAATGTTCAGCGTGCCGTCGTTGGCGCTGGTGGAAAGGTAGTAGAGCATGCCATCGAGGCCGACGAGCTGCTCTTCGATGGGCTGGGCCACGGTTTTCTCGAGATCCTGCGCGTTGCCGCCGAGGAAGTTGGTGGTGATCTGCACCACCGGCGGCACCACTTCCGGATACGCCGCCACCGGAAGATTGGGGATGGCCACCGCGCCGAGTATCACCATCACGATGGCAATCACCATCGCGAAGACGGGATGATCGATAAAGAACCGCGCCATCGGTCAGCTTCCCGCCTTCGGTTCGTGATAGGGCCGCGGCTCGACGGCCGCTCCGGGCCGCACCTTCAACTGGCCCTCCACGATGATGCGCTCGCCGGACTTGAGGCCGCGCTCGACGATCCAGAGCTCGCCGCTGCGATTGCCGGTGACGATCGCGCGCGCGAGCGCCTTGTTGTCCGGGCTCAGCGTGTACACGGTCTCGATACTTTGGATCTGCTGGACCGCCTTCTGCGGGATCACGATGGCGTCCTTGCGCTCGTCCACCTGCACGCGAATGCGGCCGAACTGGCCGGGCAGCAGGGTATGACGGGGATTCGGGAAGCTGGCCTGAAGCTCGAGCGTGCCGGTCTTCGGGTCCACCTGGTTGAGCGTGTCGGCGACGCGGCCCTTGGAAGGGAACTCGGAGCCGTCGGCGAGGATCAGCGTCAGTTCGCCGGCGGGCGATTTCTGCCCGCGTCCGGCCCAGGCGAGGTACTCCGATTCGGTGACCTGGAAGCGGACCCAGATGGGATCGAGCGGAACGATGGTGGTGAGCGGCTGCGCGGCCGTGGGCGTCACCAAGCCGCCCACGGGCACCAGGGAATCGCCGATGCGTCCGCCGATGGGCGCGCGAATGGTGCCGTACTCGAGGTTCAGAGAGGCGGTGCTCAGAGCGCCCCGGTTCGCTTCGACCCGGCCCTCGGTGGAAGCGATCTGGGTTTTGGTCGAGAGAGCGGTTTGTTCGACGTTGGCCTTGTTGGCCTTGACCGTCTCCTCGGCGGCGCGCAGGGCGGCCACGGCGGCGTCGAGATCCTGCTGGGAGGCGGCATCGGCCGCGACTAGCGGCTTCAGACGTTCGTAGTCCTGCTGCGCCTTCACCAGGTTTGCCTCGGCGGAGGCCAGGCTCGCCCGCGCCTGCAAGAGCGAAACCTGCTTGCGCGCGAAATCGAGATCGGCCTCGCTCTGGCGCAGGTTGCCGCGCGCCTGCTCCACGCTGGCTTCAAACGGCCGCAGATCGAGCACGTACAGGACCTGACCGGCCGCGACCTCCGCGCCCGGCTGGAAGAGCCAGCGGTCAACATAGCCCTCCACGCGGCTGCGCACCTCCACCATGTTGCGTGCGTAGGTTTGCGCGGCGAAATCGGAAAAGATGGGAACGTCGCGCGGCTGGACTTCCATCACGGTGACGAGCGGCGGCGGCGGGCCGGCTGCTCCGCTCTTCTCACCGGAGGCATCGCAGCCTGGGAGGAGAATAGCCACTAGTAAAAGGGCGATAACAGCGTAGGGCAGGCCATCGGCCGGCCGCGTCGGTACTGGCATAAGCTTCTATGGTCGCTTATTTTGGGGGCGTGGCGACAACCTCGCGGTTCTGAAGGGCTCTTGGTGGGATTAACCCCTCTTTCTTTTCAACGCATTTGCTGACGCCTCTGCTGCCTGCTCGTAAATGGACTTCTTCCATGACTCAGGGAACTCCTGCAGGCCCGCCTCCATCATGGCTTTGAATACCTTTGGCTTCAGGTGAGTATCAAACATGATATGGCAAGTGGGGCAGAGCATCAGTACGTTGCTCTCTGTCTTCTTCCCTTCGGCCATTATATGGGCCTTCTGCCTCACCCCGACATGATGGCCGCACATTTCGCATGTCCCAGAGGGGTTCATATGGTCGTTTTGCATTCAGAAACATTCGATTCTACACCCAGAGATCACCCGTCTGAGTAAAGCGGCTGCTGGCGCCACGGTTAGGATGGCTGGTCGCACAGTTCGATGGCGAAACGCCTACACTTGCTCCCTGGAGAGCTGGAAAGGCGAAAATTTTCTTGAACGCACTTTTCAGGCATACCAACTCATCGGGTTTTGGCGGGGTTGTGGCATACTCGAAGAAACTGCCATGACATTGGAGGAAATCCGCTCGCGATATCGCGCCCAAATCGTCGCGGCGGCAGAGAGGCGCGGCGCGCACAATGTCCGTGTATTCGGTTCCGTTGCTCGCGGCGATCAGCGCTACGACTCCGACATCGACTTTCTGGTGGATTTCGAGCCGGGCCGGTCGCTGCTCGATCTGACCGGGTTGTGGCTCGATCTGGAGACGGTGTTGGGCTGCAAGGTTGACGTCGTTTCCAGCCGTGGGCTTAAGCCGCGCCTGGCGTCTGAAGTGATGCGTGACGCAGTTTCATTATGAGGGCGGATCGCCTGCGTCTGCTGGATGCTATCGAGCAGGTCGAACTGATTTCCAGGTTTTCCCAACGGGGCCGCGAAGCGTTCTTCAGCGACCTTCTGATTCAGAGCGCAGTGTTGCACCGCCTGGCGTTATTGGGCGAAGCCTGCCGGGGGCTGTCCTCCGCGCTTTGCGAAGCTCACCCCGAGGTGCCGTGGCCACAGATCATCGCTTTCCGCAACGTTGTGATTCACGAGTATTTCGGGATCGATCTTGAGCTCGTGTGGGCGATCGTTAGCGGGCACATCGCGGCCTTGGGGGAGCAACTCCGCTCAGTCGTGGATTCTCTGCCCGATTAAGTCGCCGGCACAGCGCCGCGGCGCAGTTGGCTTACCGGCCGAGAAAAGTTCGACGCGCATCCTAACGCGGAATGATTGGCAGCACGATGTGCGACGGGTGCTGCTGGTCCATGTAAATCGTGTTGGTGGCCGTGATCATGCGGCGGTAGGCGTTCAGCGGTTCTCCGGTGTTCGGATTCACATCGAATCGCGGGAAGTTGCTGCTGGAAATATCCAGGCGGATGCGGTGGCCCGCGGTGAACACGTTCGAGGTCGGATAGAGCCGGATCGTGAACTCGTAGATTTCTCCGGGCTGCATCAGCTCGGCGCGTTCGAGCGAGTTCCGGAAGCGGGCCCGGATGATGCCGTCCTCGAGGTTCATGTCGATTCCCGCCGGGAAGTCCGGGCTGGGCGGGTGGACGTCGATCAGCTTGGCCGTAAAATCCGTATCCAGGGCGGAGGACGAGGCCCACAGCTTCACATCGATCGGGCCGGTGACTTCCGTATCCTCCTTGAGCGGCGGCGTCTCGAAGACCAACACGTCCCGGCGGCCGGAGAGCGGCAACTGATCTTTGCAGTTCCAGACATGCTCGCCGCACTTCTGGTCCCAGGCGCCCTGCAGCATGATTCCCATGGCCGAGGAGATGTTGCCGCCGACCGTCGGGACCGGGTTGCGCGGGTCGAAATCGTAGCGGATCGAAGCCGCCGCTTCCGCGGGCTTGTCCGTGGAGAGCGTTCCGACGGCGTGGATGTAGTAAGGAGTGAAGCGCGTCCGGGCGAGCGGCCATTCGCGTTCGTCGCGCCAGTGGCCGCCGTGCAGGTGGCGGCCCTCTCCCACGCGCGCCTCGCTGCCTCCGCCCATGACGAAAATGCGGACCGGAGGGTCGGATTCGGCGCCATTGGGAATGTTTTTCAGCCAGCGGTCATACCAGCGCAGCCGGAAGGCCGGCGCATTGATGGCGGCTTCCGGACCGAAGTCCACCTGGCCGTGCGCGGAATGCGTGTTCTCCCCGTGAATCCACGGGCCCAGGATCACTTTGACCGGCCCCTTCTTGCTCTTTGAGAGCGCTTCGTAGTTCATCGTGGTCGAGCGGGCCCAGGAATCGTACCATCCGCCCACCAGGTAGACCGGCACGTCCTTGTATGCCGCGAGCTGGTCCACCACGCCAAAACCGGGCTGTTTCCAATAGGAATCGTTCTCGCCATGGCTCATCGCCCAGATCAGCCAGGCTTCATACTCCGGCGCCAGGCGGATGGGGGTCATGCCCGGGCGCAAAGGCAGCGCCTCCAGATACTGGCGCACGTGCCCTGCAGCCTCTTCGAGCGCCGTCCGGGTTGCGGGATCGCGGGAGGCCGCGCTGCCGTTCGGCGCGGTGAGGGAGAAGATCCAATTCATCCAGCGCAGCTCGAAGGCCCCGCCGTTGCGAATTCCGAAATATCCGGGGTTGGACATCGCATCCACGGGAACCATGGCTTTCAGGCCCGGAGCGCCGGACTCGGCCAGGGCGTGCTGCGTGCCGCCGACGTAAGAAGTGCCAATCGTCCCGATCCCTCCGTCGCTCCAGGGCTGCTTCACGATCCAGGCCGCGGTGTCGAAGCCGTCGGCCAGGTCGCCGGTGAGCATGCGCCACGTGCCCTCGGAGGCGAAGCGGCCGCGCACGTCCTGGCTCACGCAAACGTATCCGTGGGCGGTGAAGTAGGGCGCCCAATCCTTTCCCGCGCCGTCCTTGTTGTAGGGTGTGCGTTCGAGGATTGCAGGAAACTTGCCGGGGAGTCTCGTGCCGTTGACCGCCGGAAAGTAGAGGTCCGTGGCGAGGCGCACACCGTCGCGCATCGGCACCATGACGTGGACCGGCGTGGTCTGGGCATTCAGCGAAAACGCTGCCAGCGGCAGAAGCAGAAGCAGGTCGCGGCGTTTCATGGCGTTTTCCTATTTGCCGCCGTACATTCGGGTGAGGGCGCGCAGAGCCGGCTTCACCTGGCGATCCACGGTGACTACGCCGTAGGGGCCGAACGGCGCGTAGAGAATGAAATTCCGGCGGTGATAATAGTCCGCCCAGCACCACAGAACTCCGCCCGATAATTCATCGAAGCTGGTGATGGCCTTCCAAACCGACTGAATGTAGGCAGCCTGAAAGTCCGCGGAGTAGTCCACATCACCGTGTATAGCGCGGATGCCGCGCATACCGAATTCGCTGACGATCATGGGCTTGTCCGGAAAGCCGTCGAGCGTGCGCCGCAGATACTCTTCCGAGGGCTTGCGCGCCAACTCGTCGAGCTGGCTCTCATGGTGAGCTATCTCGCCCATGAACAGCCCGTAGTAGATGTTGACCGCGACCAGGTCCGCGTCCGCATAGGCCTTCTGATCCCGGACGTCGCCGTTCACGGAGACGAAGGTTACGAGCCTGGAGGGGTCCAGTTCCTTGGCCCGATGGATCAGCTTGCGCATGACCCGGATGCCCACTTCGGTCTCGGTCTTCGATTCGTTCGCCATGCTCCAGATGATCAGGCACGGGTGGTTCTTGTCCCTGCGGATCATCCCTTCGAGGAAGGGGATCGCCTGCGTGAGAATGTTGTCGCTCAGAACTTCGTTGCCCTTGCCGGAGAACCCGTTGCCCCACCAGTTGATCGGCACTTCCTCCATCATCACGAACCCCATCTCGTCGTAGAGCGATAGCAGATCCGGCGACTGCGGGTAGTGGACTCGAATGAAATTGACGCCGGCCTGTTTCATCGTGCGCAGGTCATCGACGATGAGATCGTGGGGAGCGTTGGGACCGTACTTTCCGTATTCGTCGTAGCGGTTGACGCCCTTCACGCGGAAGCGCTCGCCATTGAGGAGGATCTCCCTTCCACGGACCTCGATCTTGCGGATGCCGAAGCGGTCGGATACGCGGTCAATGGTCTTGCCGCCGCTTTCGATCGCCGCGGCCAGTGTATAAAGGAAGGGCGAATCCGGAGTCCAGCGCTTCGCGTTCCCGATGGAGAGCGAAACGCTCCGGACCGACGTCGCCGCGGCTGCTAGCTTCAAAGGAACCGAGCGCCAGGAGGCGTCGTCACCCGGGATGCCAACCCGAAGAACGACGTCTCGCTCCGCGGGCTCGGAGTTGCGGACGGCTACCGTACACGCCACGGAAGCGCCGGAACCCTGGGGCACGGCGTTGATCGTCAGATCCGCAATATGGATAGCCGCCGTGGTCTCGAGAGAGACGGGCGCAAGCAGGCCCCCGTACTGTATCCACTCGATGTCTTTTGCCGCGGGCAGCCACTCGAGCCTGGGAACGTTGTCCGCGCGCAGGACCAGCACATTGGGAGCATCGGGCCGCAGCTTGCCGGTGACGTCGAACTCGAAAGGAAGCCAGCCGCCGATGTTTTCGCCGAGCGGCTCGCCGTTCAGCCAGGCCTTCGAATAGTAGTTGACCCGCCCGAACTTCAGGCGCTGGATTTTCCCCGGCCTTGCGAGCGAGCCCGGTATCGAGATGGTATACCAGCCGATTCCTTCGTAGCCCCAGAGGGCTTCGTCGTACAGGTCCCATGCCTTGGGGACGGCGACGCTGCTCCAGGCGGAGCGGTCGAAACCGATGCGTTCCCAGTGCTCTTTGGCGCCGAGATCGGAGCCGTCCATTTGAAATTGCCAGCCCGTTCGAAGCTGTACATTTTCCCGAACGGGCCCGGCGGCGCTCAGCAACGGAACGGCGGCGAGCAGCGTGTATAGCAGTTTCATCAGGTCCTCAGTGATTCAGTATATAGGCGTGTTACAGTCTATCGTATGCGCATCCTGGCGACTGTGCTCTCTATCGGCTTCGCGCCGCTTCTTTCCTGGTCCGGCGGCGCCGGCGAGTTGAACGTGCGAAGCACTTCGAATCTGCCGCCACGCAAGGTGATTGTGGCTACCGTGGTGCAGGGCTACTGGGTCAAGTATCCCGGTGTGGAAAAACGCTTGCGGGAGCTGACCAGCGAGATCGACCGGATGGCCGAACAATCCCAGGCCAAGTACGGCCGCGGCCTGGACCTGGTGGTGTTTCCCGAGGTAGCCGTCACCGGCGACGCGGGCGGCCTGATGGCGCACTCTCTCCCCTTCGAGGGCCCGGTGAAGGAGGCATTCTCCCGCGCGGCACGGCAGCACCATTGCTACGTTGTGGTGCCCATGTTTCTGCTGGCGGACGAGGCCAAGAAGATCGTGTACAACGCCGGTATTCTGGTCGGCCGGAATGGAGAAACGGTGGGCACGTACCGCAAGCTGCATTTAGCGGTGCCGATGGGCCGCGACTCCACGGAAGACGGCGCGACCCCTGGCAAGGAAGTGCCCGTTTTCGACTGCGACTTCGGAAAGCTCGGCATTCAGATCTGCTTCGACATGGAATACGACTACGGCTGGACGGAACTGGCGAAGAAGGGCGCCGATATCGTGGTTTGGCCGACACAATCGCCGGGAACCGCGCACCCCGCCCTCCGCGCAATGCAGAACCGGTACTACATCGTCTCCAGCACGTGGCGGAACAATGCTTCGATCTTCGAGCCGACCGGTAAGATCACCGCGCAGGTGAGGCCGCCCGAGCACATTCTGGTCGAGGAGATCGATCTGAGTTATGCCCTCGTGCAGTGGAGTGCGAAGCTGAGGAACGGAGCGGCGTTCCAAGAGAAATACGGCGCGAAAGCCGGGTTCCGCTATTACGAAGACGAAGACCTGGGAATCTTCTGGTCCAATGACCCCGGAATGACCGTCCGCCAGATGGTTCGTTCCCTCGGCCTGAACGAATGCGAGGAGGAGCTCGAGCGTATCCGCGGGCTCTACCACAAGGCGGGCGTCCCCGGCTCCTGAGCCGCGGAACTTTCGTGACCTGCCCGGCGCAACAATCTCCTAACCAAGGGCACACGCTCCTGTAACATCCGTCTGTTATTGATTGATTCGGTGCAGAAGCCGGAGACCATCCCCCCGCTCCACGCAACCGCTCTGTTCGACCAGCGGTTCAGGCCGTTACTGCGACCGATCGAGCTTGCGCTCGAGAAACTGCTGATGCTGGACCGTTTGGGACAAGTGTTCGAGTCCGCCATTCTCTCGGAAAGCGGGGAGTCGATGTTCGACAACCTGCTGGCGCAGCTCGGCATCCGCTATCACGTGGAACCGGAAGATCTGTCCCGCATTCCAGCGCGAGGGCCCGCGGTGCTGGTCGCAAACCATCCTTTCGGTTTGCTGGAGGGAGCGATCCTCGGCTCGGTGCTGCCGCGGAGGAGGCCGGATGTGAAATTCCTGGCTAACTCCATGCTGGCGGCCGTTCCGCAGCTTCGTAGCCGCTGCATCTTTGTCAATCCGTTTCGCGGGCGGGAATCGACGCTGGAGAATCGAAAGCCGCTGCGCGAGTGTATCGAATGGCTGCGCGGTGGGGGCGTACTGGTGGTATTCCCCGCGGGCGAAGTAGCGCATCTGGACTGGCGCCAGCGGGCGGTGACCGACCCCCCATGGAGCTCCAACGTGGCCCGCCTCATCAGGCAGGTGGGCTGTCCGGCTGTGCCGATGTTCTTCAAAGGCTCGAACAGCGTTTCCTTCCAGTTAATGGGGGCGGTTCATCCCGGCATCCGGACCGTGAATCTTCCACGGGAACTGTTGAACAAGCGCGGCAAGAGCATCGAGTTGAGAATCGGGCGGCGGGCGCCGGCGGAGGTGCTGCGGGCGTTTCCAAGCGATGAGGAAGCGATCGAGTATCTGCGCTGCCGGACGTACCTGCTGGACCGCCGGGGCCAGCCGCCGGACAAGCCCTGGGGTGTGCCTCTGCTGCACGCGGCGCGTGGGAAGAGCGTCATCGGGGTCACCGCGGCCACGGCGTCCGAGCTGCTCCAGGCCGAGATAGAGCGCCTCGGGGCGGACCAGAAGATGTGCGAGAGCGACGAGATGTCGGTATATCTCTCCGGCGCGAAGGATATGCCGAACGTCGTCCGGGAAATCGGCCGGCTCCGGGAACTTACGTTCCGGGAGGCCGGCGAGGGCACCGGCCGCGAGGTGGACCTGGACCGGTTCGACGCATCCTACTCCCACTTATTCATTTGGCACAAGGAGAATCGGGAGTTGGTAGGCGCATACCGGATCGGAGCGACCCCGGACATCCTGCCCCGGCAGGGCATCCGCGGCCTTTACACGAGCACGCTGTTCCACTACAATCCGGAGTTATTTTGCCGTATCGGGCCGGCGATCGAGCTGGGCAGGTCCTTTGTGAGGCCGGAGTATCAGCGTCAGTATGCTCCACTTCTGCTGCTGTGGAAGGGGATTTGCCAGTATGTGAGCCGGCGGCCGGAGTGCGCAGTCCTCTTTGGCGCTGTCAGCATCAGCAATGATTACAATCCCGTTTCGCAAGATCTGCTGGTAAGCTTTCTGCGGAAACACACGCCGAACGATCTGGCCCGGCTGGTCAGACCACGGCGCCCGTACCACAACAGCCGCTTCAGCCGCTGGCACACTCGGTGGCTGTGCCACTTCCTGCAGGATTTCGAAGAGCTGTCCGATCCGATCTCGGACCTCGAGAAGGATGGCAAGGGCGCTCCGATCCTGATCAAGCAGTACATGAAGCTGGGCGGACGGGTCCTCGGGTTCAACGTCGATTCCAGTTTTTCGAACGCGTTGGACGGCCTGATCCTGGTGGACCTGCGAGACACACCACCGGCCGTGCTGGGCCGGTACATGTCCCGCGAAGGGGCATCCGCGTTCCTGAAATACCACCGGCGGCTGTGCGCGTAGAGGCGGCCAAGCTCAGTGGACCACGGTCGCCTGAGGAAGAGGTTTGGTCCGGGCGAGGGTGGTCGAGAGCAGGCGGAGCGATGTTTCGGAGACCGCGAGCACGAGTTCGACCGCAATCCTGGGGATGCTGAGGAGATCTTCGAACAAAGGCTTGCTCTCGCCGCCGGTCAGGAGCGCCCCTCGACGCATGGCATACCAGTTGAAAAGCGAGCCGGCGGCCGTACCCGCCAGAGAAGCGGCGGCGCCGGCCGCCAGATTCGCGGTGCCGTGAAGGTAGTGCACTCCGTACTCCAGAACATTCTCCGCCCAGGGCACGGCCAGGCCGATGAACAAGGCTGCCAGCCATGCCGGCCTGGCCTCCCGCAATGCCTCCGACAGCGCTCCATCGAAACCCGAGGTGACGGCTCGAAACAGAAATTCGACGGACATCGCCGCGGTTGCGGCTCTCCAGCCGGCGGAGGCCGTGACCGCGAAGAATAGCGCTCCTCGGGAGACCGCACTGAGCAACGCCACTTTCCAGTTGAAGCAACGCTTCAACTGGCCGGGGATACTGAAATGCGCGCGCAAGTGACAGTGTAGACGACGAACATTTCAGGCCGATTACGTTCTTGCGAAATTGCGCTACCCGGAGGCCCGGCTACCGGGCCGGCGGTCCAACCGTATTCAGCGCCACAAGCGCTTTTGCGGCCACGTTCGGGGGCAGGGGAACGTATCCCAGACCGGATGCGAATTTCTGGCCGGCGGTGAGGCACCACTGGAAGAGCTCGCGCATGGCCCCGGCCTTGCCGGCATCGCCGTAGCGGGAGTAAAGCAGAATCCAACTGAAGGTCACAATCGGGTAGGAATCCGGCCCCGACGGATCGGGAACGAAGAAGCGAAGGTTTTCCGGAGGCTCGGCCGAAGCCAGCGCGGAGGCGCAGGCTGGTCCCGTGGGTTTGACGAAATTGCCCTCCCGGTTTTCGAGCAGGGCGATACGGAGACCCACTTTGCGAGCGAACTCGTAGCTGACGTAGCCGATCGAGCCCACGGACACTTTGATCCGTCCGGCGACGCCTTCGTTGCCCGCCGCGCGCATGGCGTTTCCCGGCCAGCCGACCAGAGTCGCGGGACCATATTGGCTGCGCCAGCGGGCGTCGATTGCATCCAGGTGTTTCGTGAAAGCGTAGGTGGTGCCGCTGCCATCTTGGCGCACGACGGTGGCGATGGTGAGCTTCGGCAGCTTTGCTCCGCGATTCGTCCTGGCGATCAGGGGGTCGTTCCAGTTCTTGACGGTACCGAGAAAGATGCCGGCGTAGGCCTTGCGGGAGAGCCTGAGTTCCCCTTGGAAATCGGGGAGGTTATAGGCGAGCGCGACGCTGCCGGCCGTCACCGGCACCAGTTTTACGCCGTTCGGGACCTGGAGCATCTCCGCGTCGCTCATGGCGGCGTCGCTCGCGCCGAAATCCACCAATTCCTCCGGCTTGACGCCCTTTCCGATGAAACGCCGGATGCCCTCTCCGCTGCCGACGGCCTCGTATTTGACGAGCGTTTTTCCGTGATCGCGCTGATACGTTGAGAACCACAGTTGGTAGAGCGGCGAAGGGAAAGTAGCTCCCGCGCCCTTTAGGAGAACGCCGCCGGCCGGCGGCCTGGAAGCGGCGTCCGGCCGGTCCGTCGCGCCACAGCCCGCCAGCATGACCGCCAGAGCAATCGCCGCGACCAAAGTGCGAACATGCATGTCCCGCCCTCGCTAGCTGAACTGCCCGCGAATGTAGTCCTGCGTGTACTTTTCTTTCGGTGCTTCGAAGATCTGCTTCGAATCGCCGAATTCCACCAGATAGCCGGTGCGCCCGCCCTCGGTGGTATCCACATAGAGGAACCCGGTGTTGTCGGCCACGCGCTGCGCCTGCTGGAGGTTGTGCGTGACGATGGCGATGGTGTACCGTTTCTTCAACTCGATCATCAGTTCCTCGATCTTGCGGGTAGCGATGGGATCGAGGGCGGAACAGGGCTCGTCCATGAGCAGGACCTCGGGCTCGGTGGCGATCGCCCGGGCGATGCAGAGGCGCTGCTGCTGGCCGCCGGAGAGCGCGAGGGCGCTCTTGTGAAGCTTGTCCTTGACTTCGTCCCATAACGCGGCGCTTTTGAGCGCCGTCTCGACCTTCGCCATCTTGTCCCCCTTGTAGCCGTTGAGCCGGAGGCCGAAGGCGACGTTATTGTAGATGCTGGTCGCAAAGGGATTGGGCTGCTGAAATACCATGCCGATAAAGCGCCGCACGGCAACCGGATCGATGGACGGGTGGTAGATGTCTCTGCCGCGGTAATGCACGGAGCCGGTGAAGCGGAAGCCGCGCACCAGGTCGTTCATGCGGTTCAGGCAGCGCAGGACGGTGCTCTTACCGCAGCCGGACGGTCCGATGAACGCGGTAATGGCGTTCTTGATGACCGGGACGGCCGTGTCGCGGACGGCTTTGAAAGTCCCGTAGTAGAGCTGCTCGATTTTGCAGTCTATGACGACGCCCTTGGAGGCGGGCGGGTCTGCCGGGGTAGGTGTGGCGCCTGTTGCCATGTCTCGATACTCCTTATTGCTGTACCTGGCGGCGGGAAAGGCTCTGGCCGATCAGATTGGTTGCCAGCACCAACAGCACCAGAACCAACGCCGCGGCCCAGGCCAGTTCCACCTGGTTCTCGAACGGCATGCTGGCGAAGTTGTAAATCAGCACAGCCAGCGAAGCTGTGGGTTGCATCAAGTCCAACCGCCCGTGCGCGGCGGGCCAGTAGTTGCTGAACAGGGCGGTGAAGAGCAGCGGCGCAGTCTCACCGGCGGCGCGCGCCACCGCCAGCATGACGCCGGTCAGAATTCCGGGCAGCGCCGTGGGCAGCAGGACCATCCAAACGGTTTGCGTCGTAGTCGCGCCCATGCCGATCGCCGCCTCCCGCATTTTCGCCGGCACCATCCGGATGGCGTCCTCGGCGGTGAGGATCACCGTCGGCAGCATCAGGATCGACAGAGCTATACCTCCGGCGATCGCCGAATACCGGCCGGTCAGAAGGACCAGCGCGCCGTAAGCGAACACTCCGGCCAGGATCGAGGGAAATCCCGTCAGAACCTTGGAAGCGAAGCGAACGGCGTTGGCCAGGCGGCTTTCGGCTTTCGCTTGCGCCAGGTATACGGCGCTGAGAACACCGAGCGGCACACTGATCAGACTCGCGAGCGCAACCATGATCAACGTTCCGGCGATCGCGTTTCCGAAACCTCCGCCTTGTTCGAGCGGCGCGGGCGGGAGTTGCGTAAAGAGCGCGACGCTGAGCTTCCGGCCGCCGCGCCAAACCAGCATCCACACCACCGAAAACAGGGGAATCAGGGCGAGGATGGTCATCCCTCCGACCACCCAGCTCGCCACGGCGCTGAGGAAAGTTCGTGGGCGCCGCAAGGATCTCTCCAACTCGGAAAAGTCCACGCCCTGGAATGGGTTCACGTCCGAGGTGTACGCGGCCATTACTTGGCTCCTTCCAGTCCGGCCGAGGCTCGCTGGAGGATGAGCGAGCCGATCATATTGACCAGCAGAGTAATCCCGAGCAGGACGAGCGCCGCGTACATCAGCACGCCGACCTCCTTCGGATGGGCTTCCGGAAAACTATTGGCGAGCAGGGCCGCCAGCGTGTTGGCCGGTGAGAACAGCGAGACGCTGATGATATTCGCGTTGCCGACCAGCATCGCCAGCGCCATCGTCTCGCCCAGCGCCCGGCCAAAAGCCAGGACGACGCCGCCGAAAATGCCCCGGGCGGCTGTGGGCAGAATGACCGCCAGAATCGTTTCCCAACGTGTGGCGCCCATGCCGTAAGCAGCCATGCGAAGTTTGGGCGGCACCGACACCAAAGCGTCGCGGCTGATAGCGGTGATGGTCGGCAGGATCATGATGGACAAGACGATTACCGCCGGGAGCACGCCCGGACCGCTCAGGTCCGTCCCAAACAAGGGGAGCCACCCCATCTTCAGATGCAGCCAGTTGCACATTGGGCGGATCAGCGGGATCACCACGAACAAGCCCCACAAACCATACACCACGCTCGGAATCGCGGCCAGCAGTTCGATCAGGTTGCGCAGCAGGTTCTCCATCTGATCCGGAAGCTTGCCCCAGACCGGATGGAAATGAACCCTGAAGGCTTTGAGTATCCCGAAGACGAGCTGGCCGAGGTAGCCTTCGCTCAGGAACAACGCCGCCGCGACGCCGAATGCGGTTCCGATGACGAGGGCCAGCAAGGAGGTGTACAGGGTGCCCCAGATTTCCGGGCGAATGCCGAACTGGCCCTTATTGGGATCCCAGGTGGTCCCGGTAAGAAAACCGAGCCCGTACTGCCGGACCGCGGGGACGGCCGTCAGGGCGATCCTCAATATGATGAAGACAACCAACAGGATCGAGAGCAGTGCGAAGCCGTAGCAGAGCCCGCGAAAGGCTTGATCCGCGACCCGCTGGGCGCTGGTCGGAGGTTTCGTAATCGCATGCTCATTCCCCGCGGCCGGGGCGAACGAGGTGTCTGTATCGAGCGGGGCCCTCACGGTTCGTCTCGCCATGCCTGAAGACTCCGGCGCTTAGCTGGCGTTCGGCGCGAGTTTGATGTTGCCGACCGCGGCGCTGACCCTCTCGGCCACGGTCGCCGGCAGGGGAATGTAGCCGAGCGGCTCGCAATCCTTCTGGCCGTCTTTCAAGCAGTACTTCAGGAGCCCCTGCAGCACCTCGAACTTCTTCTTGTCACTGTACTGCTTGTAGCAGAGCAGCCAGGTGTAGGTCACGATGGGATAGGAGTCCTTGCCGTCGGGATCGGACGCCCAGACAATCATGTCGTCCGGCAACTTGGCGGAGGCCAGGGCAGCCTGCCCGGAAGCGAGCGTCGGAGCAACGAAGCTTCCGGACTTGTTCTCCAGAAGGGCCATGGGCAGCTTCTGGCTTCTGGCGTATCCGTACTCGATATAGCCGATCGATCCCGGGGTGGTCATGATGCTCGCGGTGATGCCCTCGTTGCCTTTGGAACGGGTTCCAACCGGCCAGTTCGGCATGGTGTTGGCGCCCGGATTCCTGGCGAAATCCTCGCTGATGGCGCTGAGGTGCTTGCTGAAGACGAAGGTGGTGCCACTGCTGTCGGCGCGCACGATGACGTTGATCGGGGCGTCCGGCAGCGTCACGCCCGGGTTGGCCTGCGCGATCAGCGGGTCGTTCCACCGGCTGACCTTGCCCAGAAAAATGCCCGCATAGGCCTTGCGCGACAGCTTCAGGCTGGGGACGTCCTTGAGATTGTAGGTGATTACGATGCTCCCGGCGGTCATGGGAAGCAACTGGACGCCCACATCCACGCGCGCAATGTCCTCCGGCTTCATGGCGGCGTCGCTGGCGCCAAAGTCCACGGTCTTGTCGATGACGCTCTTGACGCCGCTTCCGCTGCCGACCGATTGATAGTCGACCTGGACGTTACTGTGGGCGCTCGAGTAGGCCTTAAACCACCTGGAATAGAGCGGGGCGGGAAAACTGGCGCCGGCGCCCTGCAACTTCACCAGGTCTCCCGGCGCGGTTCCGCCCCCACCGCCGCAGGAGGTCAATCCGAGTACGGCCCAAGCCAGCAGGGCGGCACCGCTCGTCGAATGGAAAGTCTTCATGCCCAGTCTTCCTCCGCGCAAGCGCGTACGGCTCCGGCCGCAATGCACGTGCAAATTACTGTCTCATAATGTTGTTAACCGCAGATTAAGGCTTTGTTTCGCTTTTGTGACAATGAGTCGGCTTTCGAGGGAAAAGAGGGGCCGCGGTTATCCACCGCCGCCGGAGGCCGCTTCTCGGGTTCGCCGGCCGCGCTATGCCTAAAACCGCTTCACGAGATCTTAACATCCAGGTACTGTAATCGGCGTCCATCCGCGTTCCGCCGCGGCCCGAACAATTTGCGGCTTGAACTGCATCCGGCTATACCGGGTCAGGGAGTGTCGCGTGGGCCTGTGGCTCATCAAAAGGTGATGAAGACGTTGCCGCTTGCTTACGCGCGCGGTTCCTTGCGCAGCCCGCACTGAACCGCGACCGTGAGGGAGCGGCGCCTTCAACAGAGTGGTTGGGGAGACAGAACATGGAGATCTCAAACGTGACGAAGATGCTCTCGGGCATCATTCTGATCACCGTTCCTTCGATCGAGTACGGAGGAACCTTTCTGCTGACCATGCTGAGAACGGCAGAGCCTTCGTATATCAACAACCCGTTGAGGCAAAACCTGTTCCGTGCAGGTCACGCACACGCAGGGGTCCTGGTGTTGCTCTCGTTGATCTGCCAACTTCTGGCCGACGCCGCGGCCCTGCCGCCCGTACTGGTCTGGTTCGCTCGCTTGGGCGCACCATGTGCCGCGATCCTGATGCCACTGGGGTTTTTCTTGTCTGTGGCGGGGCCGCAAGCAACCAAACCAAGCGGACTGATCAAATTGGTCTACGCGGGCGCACTCATTATGGCCTTGGCGATACTGGTTCTGGGAGTGGGCTTGATCCGAGCCTCGCGTGACGGCATCCAAACATAGATTTCGGAGCGGACCTACCCGGCGCGCAGGACCGGCGCCTGGCGGCTTGCGGCCTTGGCAGGTGGAAGTGACGCCAGCATTGCCTGGGCTTCTTGAACTGCCTGGCCCTCGGACCGGCCGCGCCTCAATAGGAGGCGAATCAGGAGCACGGTAATTTGCCGTTGTTCCCTGACGAACTGGGGGTGAGTGGCCGGGTCTGTGAATTGAACGCTGGAAGCCATAGGGAATCTGCCCGTCTCCGGGGCAGGTCCCAGGATACCGCGTCCTCGCTTGACCCGGGCTGACGGCAGGGCGCGCGCGGCATGAGGTGGTAGATTGGTCCAGGAGAGTCCCCGTGCTACGAATCGCGTGGTTCGCCCTGGTCCTGGCGCCCGCCGGCGCTTGGGCGGCCGTCCCGCATCTGTTCTTCTCCGATCTCGAAAGCGGCCCGAATACGGGCGGTGAGAGCAACGCCGGCGCCTATGTGACCGTTTACGGGAAGGACTTCGGTTCCGCCCGCGGCAGTTCGTACGTGACGATCGGCGGCGGCCAGGCCGCGGCGTATCCGGTCTGGACCGATACCAAAGTAACGTTTCAGCTCGGCGCAGCCGCCGCGACCGGCGACCTCATCGTGGTGGTCCCGGACGGCTCTTCGAACGCAATTCCGTTTACTGTCAGCCGCGGCAGGATTTTCTTCGTTTCCCCCGGCGGCAGTGACCGCAAGAACGGGGGCTTCTCCTCGCCGTGGCGGACGCTCGTGAAAGCCCGCGATTCGATGCGGCCGGGCGATATCACCTATGCCATGAACGGCGTCGCGCAAACGGCGGATGACGGCTCGGGCTGGAACACGTCGCTGCTGGTCAGGAACGGCGGCCACCCCGCGGCGCCCAAGGCCATCGTGGCGTACCCCAACGCCACGGCCACCATCGGCAGCGTGAACGGGCCCGCCACCGGCATCCGGACCGCTCCGGCCGAAGGGGGCCACCCCGACCATTGGGTGATTGCAGGCTTCGTTCTGCGCGGGCAAGGCGCGGCGATGGGCTTGTGGGGCAGCAACGGCTGGCGCATCGTGGGCAACGACATTTCGTGCCCGCAGGGCGACGGCGCCGCCGGGTGCTTCGATACGGTGGAATCTTCCGCCTTGAAGTTCTACGGCAACCACGTACACGACACCGGCAAGGAGAACGCCTCGTCGCAATATCACGCCGTGTATTTCGGCACCGACAGCAACCACCTGGACATCGGCTGGAACACGATCGCCAACGTCCACGGTTGCCGGGGCATACAGATCCACTCCAGCCCGCAGTCCGGCGAGGCGCACTCGGGACAGAACCAGTACGACATCCGTATACACGACAACGTGATCCATGATACGCAGTGCGATGGAATCATTCTGGCCACGGTGGATCCCTCGAAGGGGCCGGTCACGGTATACAACAACGTCATTTACAACGCCGGCAAAGGACCGGACAACCCCGAGCGGACCGGCGGGTGGTCCTGCATCTACGTTCCGGGTTACACGAACAGCGGCAGCGCGGGTTCCGGCGCGGTGGAGATTTTCGACAACACTTTCTACGGATGCGGGACGTTCGCCAAGCCCCCCTACAGCGACCAGAACGCCGCGCTCGCGTTTGGCGGCGGCAGCCCGGACCTGTTTCTGCGAATTCGCAACAACATCATTTTCCAGACCGCTACCAGCCTGTTTCCCGCGGGCGTTCCCTACCTGGCGATCTGGAACCCCTCCACGCGCCACGTCTGCGCCGCGGCGGACGACTGCCGCTGGATTCAGGGATCGAACAACCTCTTCTACGGCAGCGGGCCGCCGCCCGCGAATCCCAACATCACGGGCTCGGTGAACGCCGACCCCGAGTTTGTCAACGTGTCTCAGCATGACTTCCACCTGCTGGGCGGCAGCCCGGCAAGGCGCCGCGGCGTGGACACGGTCTCCGCCGTTGACCAGGATGGAGTCCCGCGGGGCGGCGCCGAAGGGACGGACCTGGGCGCGTTTCAGTTCACCGGCCAGTAGCCGCCGGCGGCGCCGGCAGTTTCTCCATTCGGACCCGCACGATGCGATGGTGATCCATTTCGAGGATCGTGAACCGCCGGCCGCCATATTCCACCGCCTCGCCGGCTTGGGGTATGTATCCCAGCCGGAACAGCAGGAAGCCGGCAAGCGTTTGGAAACCGGCGTTCGCGGGCAATTCGATTCCGTACTGAGACTCGATGTCCAGGATGCTGGCCGTGCCTTCGAGCTCGATCACGCTGGTGGCGAGCGAAGGCCGCGGACGGCGCACGTCGTGCTCGTCTTCAATCTCGCCGAAAACCTGCTCGAGAACGTCCTCGAACGTGAGCAGGCCGACGATGGTTCCGAACTCGTCCACGACCATGGCCATGTGCGCGTGGTTCTGCCGGAACTCGTCGATCATCTGGTTGAGCGGCTTGCTCTCGGGCACCACCAGGTGCTTGCGCACCAGCGCGGCCAGGCGGAACGGCGGCAGGGGCGTGTGCGTGCGCGCCGCCGCCTGGCTGCGCTGCCACAGCGGCAGGAGGTCCTTGTAGTGCAGGATGCCGATGATCTCCTCCGGGCCGCCGGCGAACACCGGCACGCGCGTGTACTGGTTTTCGACCAGCGTGCGCAGCACCTGCTCGAGCGGCGCCTCCGCCGGGACCGATACGATGTCGTTCCGCGGCACCATCACCTCGCGCACCGAAATGTTCGCCAGATCGAGGATGCCGTGGAGGGAACCCTCCTCAAATGGCGTCATCCGGCCCGCGGCCCGCACCGAGCTTGCGATCAGCTTGAGCTCCTCGACCGAATGCGCGGTCCTCGATTCCTCCGCGCCCAACCCGAGCAGGCGCGACACTGCCGTCGAGGCCCTCTCGAGCACGTAGATGAACGGCTCCGAGACCCGGTAAAAGACCAGCAGCAGCGGAGCCGCCACCACCGCGTAACGCTCCGCTTTCTTGATTCCGAGATTCTTGGGCACCACTTCGCCGAGCACCACCATTGCGAACGTCAGCACCAGAAACGCGACGACGAAACTGGCGGCCTCGAGCGGCGCGAGGGTTTTCGGTGTGACGAGCGGGTGCAACAGCAGCATGAGGAAGCGGAACACGGTCTGTTCGCCGGCCCAGCCCAAACCGAGACCCGCCAGCGTAACGCCCACCTGGACGGTGGCCAGCAGGCGCTCCGGGCGGCCGAGCAGATTCAGCGCGGCTTGCGCGCCGACGTTGCCCGCCGCCGCCAGCTCGCGCAGCCGCGTCTGCCGCGCGGAAATGAGCGATAGCTCGGCCGACGCGAAGAAAGCGTTGAAGCCGAGAATCATGAGCAGCAGAATGAACCGGTAAGTCAGGTAGCTTTCATCCATAACCATTGCCACGCGCCCGAAGGGTGGGCTTGAATCCCGCGCGGGGCTTGCGTCCCGCGTGGGGCTTGCGTCCCGCGTTGCGCCCGCGATCGTTCCAGTAGAATCGTGGAGTGGTCCTCAAGCGGATACTCCAATATTTCAACATAGCCATCGGGACCGCGCTCGTTCTCGCGGCGGCGGCGGTGTATTGGTACGCCTGGCGGCCGCTCCCGCAAACTTCGGGCAGCCTGGCCGCGCCGATTTCCAAGCGCGCCGTTATCGCGCGGGACGCGCTCGGGGTTCCGCACATCTCGGCGGGCTCGCTCGAAGACGCGCTCTTCGCGCAGGGGTTCGTGACCGCCGAGGACCGCTTATGGCAGATGGAAGGACTGCGCCGGCTGGCTGCGGGACGGCTCGCCGAAGTCCTGGGCCCCGGCTTCGTCGAGCGCGACCGGGAGGCCCGCCGCTACCGGCTGGACCGCATCGCCGAGCAGCAGGCTCAGAACCTTCCCGACGCGGAACGCGCCGCGCTGGCGGCCTACGCGCGCGGTGTGAACTACTTTATTGAGACGCACCGCGGGCGGCTGCCGCTCGAGTTCACGCTTCTGGGGTTCGATCCGCGGCCGTGGACGGTGCAGGATTCCGTCCTGGTTGCGCTGCACATGTACCGCGAGCTCACCGTGACGTGGCGCGACAAGCTCGAGAAGAGCGCGATGCTGGCGGGCGGGGACGCGGCCAAAGTGGCCCTCCTGTTCCCCGCGCGGCTGGGCGGCGAGGTCCAGCCCGGCTCGAACGCGTGGGTGCTTGCGGGCTCGCGCACCGCGACCGGCAAGCCGCTGCTGGCCAACGACCCGCACCTGGAATACTCGAATCCCGGCATCTGGTTCATGGTTCAGCTCCGCGCTCCCGGCCTCGATGTCGCGGGGGTCGCGCTGCCGGGACTCCCCGGCGTGATTCTGGGCCACAATGACCGGATCGCCTGGGGCGCGACGAATCTGGGCTTCGACGTACAGGAGCTTTACCTCGAGAAGATCGATTTGCGCACGGGGCGGTATCTCTTCCGGGGACAAACCGAACAGGCCCGCCTGGAGCGCGAATTGATCCCGGTGAAAGGCGCCCGGCCCGTCGAGTTCGTCCAGTGGGTGACACGCCACGGCCCGGTCTTCGTCGAGCAGGGCCGCGCGTTGGCGCTGCGCTGGACCGCCGCCGAGCCCGGCGGATTTTCGTTCCCTCTGCTGGATATCGACCGCGCCCGGAACTGGCGGGAATTCGCCGCCGCGCTGGCCCGCTATCCCGGCCCCGGGCAGAATTTCGTCTACGCCGACACCGCTGGGAATATCGGCTACCACGCCACGGGCCGGCTGCCCATCCGCAACTGCGAGGGCGATGTCCCCGTGGATGGCAGTTCCGGCGAATGCGAATGGAACGGGTACATACCGTTCGAGAACTTACCTCAGACTTATAACCCTCCCGCGGGAGTTTTCGTAACCGCCAACGACAATCCGTTCCCGCCGGACTACCCTTATCGCGTGCGGGGTAACTTCGCCGCGCGCTTCCGCGCGGACCGCATACTTCAGATGCTCACCGGCCGCGCTAAGTTGCGCCCGCACGACATGCTCGGCGTGCAGACGGATGTGTACTCGGCCTTCGCGGACTATCTGGCCCGGGAGATCCTGGCGGCCTACGACCGCCGCGGCATATCCGGTCCCGAGCTCGCCGATGCAATCGCCGCCCTGCGCTCGTGGAACGGCCAGATGGACCAGCGGCTTGCCGCGCCCTTCATTGTGACGCTCGCGTATCAGCATCTACGCCAGGCAGTGGCCGAGCGCGCCTCGCCGGGAAACGCGATCCTTTATCAGGACTCGGAGCACGAAGGCGCGGCATATTTCGCGGCCCCCGCCGTCGTCGAAGGGCTGCTCCGGAGCCGTCCTCGAGACTGGTTCAGCGACTGGGACCAGGTGCTTTTGCGCGCGTTGCTCGATGGCGTTGAAGAAGGCCGCCGCCTCCAGCGGCGTAACATCGGCAAATGGAGTTATGGCACTTACAACCGGCTGTTTTTGCCTAATCCCGTAGTTGGCCGGTTGCTGCTCGTGGGAAGCTACTTCAACCTCGGCCCTTTTCCGCAGAGCGGCTCGCCGGTGACGGTCAAGCAGACGACGCGCCGTCTCGGTCCGTCCATGCGCACGGCGGTGGATCTCTCCGATTTCGACAAATCCTACATGAACATCGTGACCGGTGAGTGCGGTCAGGTGCTCTCGAGCCACTACAAGGACCAGTGGGAGGCCTATTACGAGGGCCGCAGTTTTCCGATGCAGTTCCAGCGCGTGGAGGCGAAGGAGACGCTCACGCTGGAGCCGGCCGACTGAGGAGTGCGAACGTTTACTTCAGCGCCTGGTTGAGCAGATTCGCCAACCGCTCCCCGGCCAGAGCAATGCGCTGCGACGCCAGTGCTCGAGCGTTGGCTTTGTATTGCTCGTTCAGAGTGAACGGACCGGCTCCGATTCCAACCGGCGCCGCGTACACGGCCTTCTGCGCGGCCCGAAAGCTCTCGTCAATCCAAACTGACTCCGCCGTCACGTCCGCCAGTTTCGCTTCGGCCGGGGGAAGCTGCGCCGCTTTCCTGATTGCGGCGGCCGGACTCGTTTCGTTTCCGAGCACATTGTCCCAGAAGGCATGCAACGCATACTTACACGGAGGCGCGCAGAGCGCGACGTCGTTTCCACCGCGGTCGCCGTTGGGCTGGTCCTTGTCGAAACGGGAGGTGGCGTGCAGCGGCTGATGCACGTCTCCGACAAGATGGAGCAGCCATACCAGATCGTAGGATTTCACATCGTCCGAAGAACTGGGCGATGCCAGCGCCTGGCGGAAGGCCGCGATTTGCGTCTGTGCGTTGGGCGCCGCGGGCATTTTCAGCTTCGTGCCGTCGGGCGAGAACGGCAGATCGATATAGTGCCAGTAGCGATGTTGGAGTTTGTCGACGTACCCGATATTCCTGGCCGCATCCGGCCCGGACGGCACCTCTCCATCGTTCTCGTATCCCTTGGCGTGCTTGATCGCGTCGGGCCACGTTGCGGCCATCAGGAAGGCGAGCAGGTCGCGGTCCTGCACGGTAGCGCCCGCCACCCATTGGCCGTAGTCCGGGTTCAGCTTGAGCAGGGCATTCACCTTTTCCCGCGCCGCCGGCGTGAGCCGCCGATACGCGATCGCCGCCACGGTCATATGGCCAAAATCGTTCCACGCAAATGTGTTCGCGACAGACAGCAGCACACACAGAACCGCCAATGCTTGCGCTCGTGACATAGTTTCCTAAACCGGCCGGTGCGGACAATTCACATACTAGCGACAATTTCCCCGGATGTCCCCTTGCACTTCTACAAGAACGGCTGTATGATCTCCTGTAGAAGCGAAAAGGGACAAACAGATGGCTGAATCACGAATCGATCTTCCACAAGGGACTCTGGACCTTCTGATCCTCCGCACGCTCGAGCTGGGTGCGCAGCACGGGTGGGCGATCTCCCAGCGCATCCAGCAGGTCTCCTCGGACGCCCTGCAAGTGCAGCAAGGCACGCTCTATCCGGCGCTGCACCGGCTGGAACGCCGGGGCTGGATCAAGAGCGCGTGGGGTGCTTCCGAGAATAACCGCCGCGCGAGGTATTACGAACTGACGCGCGCCGGGCGGAGGCAGCTCGCCATCGAGCAAACGAATTGGCGCGCTCTTACCGCGGCCGTGGCCCAGGTGCTCGAAAGCGCGTAGGAGACCTCCATGCTCAGCGATCTGCTGTTCCGTCTCCACGCCATTCAGCGGCGCGGCAACATGGAAGACGAACTCGATGAAGAGCTGCGGTTCCATTTCGACCACCAGGTAGACCTCTATCTCCAGCGGGGCCTCACCGAGGAAGAAGCCCGCCGCCGTGCCCGGCTCGACCTCGGCGGGCTCGACCAGGCGAAAGAAGAGTGCCGCGACGCCCGCGGCGTCTCCCTGTTCGAAAGCGTTCTCGAAGATCTGCGCTATGCCACCCGCGTCCTGCGTAAGAGCCCCGGTTTCACCGCGGTTGCCGTACTCTCGCTGGCGGTTGGCATCGGCGCGAACACGGTGATGTTCTCGCTGCTCGATCAGGTCTTGGTGCGCTTGCTGCCTGTCAAGGATCCAGAAGCGCTGGTGCTGTTCAAAAGCCCCGGTCCGGCGCCGGGGATGTACCGGAAGGTCGGGCGCCAGATGTCCTTCTCTTACCCGCTGTACTGTGATTTCCGGGACCGCGGCTCAGCGTTCGATGGAGTGGCCGCACGCTATGTCGAGGACGCTACGCTAAGTGTTCGCGGCCAAGCCGAGCACGCCGATGTTGAACTGGTCACCGGCAACTACTTCCAGGTGCTCGGGGTTTCAGCCCGGCTCGGGCGCGTACTGACTCCGGATGACGACCGCGTTCCGAACGGACATCCGCTGGCCGTCCTCAGCTATGGATTCTGGCAGCGCCGCTTCGGAGGCGACCCGGCGATCCTCGGGCAGACCGTGTCGCTGAATAATCGTGCGTTCACGGTAATCGGCGTCTCTGACCCGGGCTTTCGGGGGATGGACCGCGGCCTCAACCCCGATCTGCGTGTCCCGATGATGATGAAAGATGTATTCACGCCCAACTGGCCGGGCCTGGAACATCGCGATTGGGCCTGGCTCAACATCATCGCCCGGCTGAAACATCCCATCACCCGCGAACGGGCGCAAATCGTTAGCGACGGGTTCTACAAGCGGCTGTTGGCGCAGGAAGCCGAGATGTATGCGGGAGAACTGGGCGCACGGCGGGAGGAATTCCTCCGGCGCCACCTCGAGCTTCTGCCCGGAGCTCGAGGAATGACATGGATGTCCGGGCAGTGGGAGACGCAGTTGTACGCGCTGATGGCGATGGTCGGGCTGGTCCTGCTGATCGCTTGCGCGAACCTCGCGGGCCTGCTCATTGCCCGCACGGCGGCGCGGGGGCGGGAACTCTCGATTCGACTGGCGCTCGGCGCCGGCGGCTGGCGGCTTGCGCGGCAACTTCTGACGGAATGCTTCCTGCTGGCCGGAGCCGGGGCCGTGCTTGGAGTTCTGCTTGCATTCCTCGCACAACCGGCGGCGGTCGCCTCACTGCTGGGAAGCAACGCCGTGGAGGCCTTCTCGGTTCGGCCTGACGGGCGCGTGCTCGGCTTCACGGCCGCCGCGGCGCTTGCCGCGATGCTTTTTCTCGGGCTTGGGGTGGCGCTGCGGCCCGCGCGAATCAGTGTGCTCGCAGCCCTCAAGTCCGAAGGCGGCGCGTCCTCCGGCCCGGGCCGCGCCCGCGCGCGAAGATTGCTCGTCAGCATGCAGATCGCGCTCTGTGTATGCCTGCTGGCCGTGGCCTGCCTTTTTGCGCGCACCCTGGGCAACTTGCGATCCGTGGACGTCGGCATCGAACCGCGGAACCTAGTCCGGCTTCTTCTCGACTCGAGCTCGGGCAGCTATAACGTGGAGCAGGCTCGTGCGCTCTACGCTCGAATCGAACATGCCTTGGCGGCTACCCCCGGTGTGGACTCCGTGGCCTGCTCGGATTTCCACATCCTCGACGGCGGCATCAACCTGAATTATTACGCGGTGGAGGGCTATCAGCCCGCATCCGCGGAGGAGAGCGCAGTTCCCGAAATCTTTTCGACTCCAGGCTACTTCAGGGCCGTGGGATTGCGCCTGCTTGCCGGCCGCGACTTTGTGCCGCTGGATTCCAAACAGGGCGGCGTCATTGTCAATCGCGCCTTCGTCCGGAGGTATTTTCGAGGCCGCAATCCCCTCGGAAAGCACATCCAGAATTCGTTCAACAAGGAGCCGTTCGAGATCGTGGGTGTGGTTCCGGACATCAAGCTCTGGAGCCTTCGAGATCCGGCGCGCCCGATCGTCTATCTTCCGTCTCTCTTCCCTGGAGACGTGGCGATCTTTGCGCGTACACGGTTGAACCCTGAGAATCTCCTGCCCACGCTAAAGCGAATCGTGGAACGCAAAGCGCCCGGAATCGCGGTCTATGGGGCAACCACGATGGACGCTGCCGTCGGCGGAACGCTCCACCAGGAAGCCCTGCTGACGGCACTTGCGGCGTGCTTCGGCTTGCTCGCAACCCTGCTGGCGGCCATCGGGCTCTACGGCCTGATGGCGTACTCGGTCGCCCGCCGCACGCGTGAAATGGGAATCCGCATTTCCGTCGGAGCCTCCGGGCCGCAGGTGGTCATGCTGGTGATGAAAGAAGTCGTCTGGATGCTCGCCGGCGGCTTCCTTCTCGGCCTGCCTGCGGCGCTGGCGCTGGCACGCCTCGTGAAGTCGCAACTATTCGGAGTCTCGCCCGCCGATCCGCTCGCGATAGCCAGTGCGGCGGCGCTGATCGTGGTGGCTGCCGCGACGGCCGGACTCGTCCCCGCCTGCCGGGCCGCACGCATCGATCCGGTCCAGGCGCTCCGCCACGAATAGCACGCCCGCGTCGCACGCTACGCGGAAGCCGCGGCCGGCATACTCGAATGCAGCAGGAATGCTGCTGCGCGCCGCACAGCGCGAGATTTTGATCTGATGGCGTCCGGCCCGCTGCCTGCGGCTAGCCGGCGGTCCAGTCCTGGGATCCACTCGCCTTCATATAGTCACCGATCCGGCAATCGCTCGTGGCCGTATGACGCTTGAGCCATTCCATAAGAAACAGCATTACCTCGATGGTGATGGTTACCTCGCCTGACGCCGCGCGATCCTGCATCGCCTGCACCCTGGATCGCAACTCCTCATGCTCCTTCCGGTGTTGCCGATAGTTGGGGTACCGGATCCGCTCCATCAACTGCTCTTCATGAGCGAAGTGATAAGAGGTGTATTCGACCAGGCGCGCGAGAAGGTCTGCCAGTATTTGCCTGCCTTTCCCCTCAAGCATAGCCCGATGCATCCTTTCGGCCAGGGCGAACAGCCGCTGGTGCTCTTCGTCGATCTGCCGGACTCCGACCGCATAGCCGGTGGTCCACTGGAACGTCGGGTTCACCTCAAACTACCCCCTGCATAGCGTGTCGCGATCTCATCGCACTTGCGCCAACGCCCTGACTACGCCGGGGCGCGGAGAGCTTCCCGGCGCCCGCGGGCTCCGAAACGCGCGCTGCACCCGCTTCGTGCGGCTCCGTGTGCGAGAATAATGGCTTCGCCAGTCGGATTGCCGTGCGCCTCCACTGGCTCTTCACACTAGCACTAATGCTAGTACTAGTCAATAGTCGTGATGGTTAAACCCGGAACGAAAAATTTCGTGCGCCAGATTCGCGAGGCTGCCCGCATGAGCCAGACGGACTTCGCCCGCGCCATCGGCCGTTCCCTGCAGATGGTGCGTTTGTACGAGCACGGCCAGGATACTCCGGCGGAGGTACGCGAAAAACTAAGATCCATCGCCACTCAAGCCGGCCGCGACGATCTCGCCGCCGCCCTCACAACGGAGGACTTCATCCCGGGCGAAACGCGCACTCCACCCACAAAGCCGGCCAAGCCCAACGCCAGACGCGAGCAGTATCACGCCCTCCTGGACGAGATCTTCGACAGTGGCGACCCCGATGCGCTGAACGCCGTCATCCCCAACCTGGTCCTGTTCGGCAAGTGGATTCGTAGTAAAGGATCCGAGCGCCCCCCAAGAAAGAGAGAGAAGCTGGGATAGCTCGCGGCACTCATCTATCGGTGGATGGCCGTCTCCTGCAAATCACTCCGGACCTGGTTGACCAGCAGAGTTTGGAAATACTGTCCGACCTGCAGAGACAGATTCGTTCGCTGCAACAGACCCTCGACAGAGAGTGCTGTGGCGTTGTGGGCCGCATCATGCACGGCGCCCCGGTTGAACCGGGCCAGCACACGGCCGAGGTGCAAGAACAAGAATGTGGCGCCACGCGCGTCTTCCACCTGGTTCTGGACGGCCAGATCATCGACTAAGGAGATGCGATTCGTATCCTGATGTACACCGCCGCCCTTTTCCCGGGTCCCGCCCAGTGGGTCAGTGAATGGTCCGCGTTTTGCGGTTCATGTAGTCCATCAGCAGGTACTGGCCCAGGGTGTAAGGCGTGGTGAAGTAGGCCTTGCCGCGGCAAAGCTCGGTCACCTTCTGGACGAAATTGACCAGCCCGTAGTCGGTTGCGAGCATGAAGGTATTGATGAGAATGCCCTGGCGCTTGCAGCGGGCCACTTCTTCCAGCGTCCGGCTGATCACCAGCGGGTCCAGGCCGAAGGCGTTCCGGTACATGCGGCCGTCCTCGAGCGTCAGCGCCGAAGGCTTCCCGTCGGTGATCATGATGATCTGCCGCATGTCCTTCTTCTCCTGGTTCAGCAGCCGCTGCGCCAGGATCAGCCCATCGCGGGTGTTGGTATAGTACGGCCCCACCTGCACCCGCGCGAGGTCGTTGAGCCGCAGCTCCTCGGCCGAGTCGTGAAACAGGACGCACTTCAGCGAATCGCCGGGATACTGGGTACGAATGAGGTGCGCCAGCGCCAGCGCCACTTTCTTCGCCGGGGTGAAGCGGTCCTCGCCATAGAGGATCATGCTGTGGCTGCAATCGAGCATCAGCACCGTGGCGCAGGAGCTCTGGTATTCCGACTGGTGCACGTGCAGATCGGGATAGTCCAGCTCGATCGGCAGCTTCACCCCGTCGCGCCGCACGGCGGAAAACAGCGTCTCGCCGATATCCAGGTTCAGCGTATCCCCGAACTCGTACACCTTCGAGGCGCCGCTGGTTTCGACGCCGGTCGCGAGGTCGCGCGTATCGTGCGCGCCGAAGCTCGATTTACCCAGCGAGGCCAGCAGGTCTTTCAGCGTCTTGAAGCCGAGAAAGTCGAGCGACTTGTCGGTGATCTCGACCTTGATCTTGCGGTCGGCGTTCCCGACGCCCGCCCGGCCGGCTTCCCGCGGGTCCTCGGCCTCCTCGGGGCGAATGTAGCCCTCGTCGATCAGCTTTTGCGCCAGGCGGTCCAGGAGCTGGTCCATCTGTTCGGCCGAGAGGCTCCGGAGGCGCTCCAGCATCTCCTGGAGCTGCTCATTGTTGAAGAGCTGCCCCTCTTCGAGCGCCTTCTGGATGGCCTTCTTCAGGTCCTCCAGGGTGTGCTGGTTCAGCTCGTCGAACTGCGTGTAGCGGGACTGGTTGAAGCCGCTCTCGAGGAAGAAGTCGGCCAGGGTTTGGAGCAGGTCTTCGGCGCCGATTCCGAGGTCCTCGCCCGTGTAGCGCGAATACTTGATCCACCGCATCGGACCGCCTCCTTCCCAGTTTGTTCGACCGCTCCCTCACGGTCGCGGCTCGGTAACGGTTTCCGGCAGCCCTAGTTGAACTGCCGGCGGTAGCTGGAGCGCTGCCGCGTTTCCGGCTCGCCGGCCGGCACTTCGCGCTTGCGATCCTCCGCTGCGAAACCCCGCTCCTCGCTCCGGCTGATGCGCCGGTGCGCATACAGCCCTTCGAGCACGAATTCCGCCGCCGCTCCGCGCATCGCCGGCGGGTCCTTCGGGCCGAGCTGGAAAGCCGGAAGCTTCTCCATGAGCCCCTGAATCGAGCTGAGCTGCCGAAGCATCGCGGCCGAATCGGCGCCTTCGTCCAACTTCAGCGAACCGCCCAGGTCGAACCACTGCACGATCTGCGACAGGTTGTCGTTCTCGAATAGGCCGTTGAAGACCTTGCCCACGGCCGCGCGGATCAGCTCGCGCGCCACCGCGTCGCCGCCTTTCAGCTCGCCCTCGTACTCCAACTCGAGCTTGCCGGTCATGGCCGGCAGCGCGGCATAGATGTCGAGCACGCGGGGAACGGCGAGCTCCTCCTTGGCGCCGAGCGCGCGCCGCTCGGCGTTCGACACCACGTTTTCGAGCATCGAGATTGGCAGCCGCTGCGAGACGCCCGAGCGCTTATCGACCCGCTTGTCCTCACGCGCGAGAAACGCCACCTGCTCGACGATCTCGCGGATGAAATCCGGAATCTCGACGCGCACCGGCCCGGCGCCGCGCTCGGTCCAGGCTTCCTGGCGCGTGATCGCGATGCCGTGCTCGGGTATAGCCGGGTAGTGAGTGCGAATCTCGCTGCCGATGCGGTCCTTGAGCGGGGTGATGATCTTGCCGCGGGCGGTGTAATCCTCGGGGTTCGCCGTAAATACCAGCATCACGTCGAGCGGCAGGCGCAACGGGTAGCCCTTAATCTGCACGTCGCCCTCCTGCATGATGTTGAACAGCCCCACCTGGATCTTGCCCGCCAGGTCGGGCAGCTCGTTGACGGCGAAGATCCCGCGATTCGCCCGCGGCAGCAGGCCGTAGTGGACAGTCAACTCGTCGGAGATGTCCTGCCCCCGGCGGGCGGCCTTGATCGGGTCGATGTCGCCGATCATATCCGCGATGGTCACGTCGGGAGTCGCCAGTTTTTCCACGTACCTCTCGCCAGGCGAGAGCCAGGCAATGGGCGTTTCCTCGCCCATCTCGCGGAGCATGTTGCGGCACTGCTTACAGATCGGCCGGTACGGGTTGTCGTGAATCTCGCAGCCCGCGAGATAGGGAATGCGGGCGTCCAGGAGCGAGGTCAGCATGCGGATGAGGCGCGTTTTGGCCTGGCCGCGCAATCCGAGCAGGATGAAATTGTGCCGCGCCAGGACCGCATTGACGATCTGCGGCACCACCGTCTCGTCGAACCCCAACACCCCGGGGAACAGGTTCTCGCCCTTCTGCACCTTGCAGACCAGGTTCGTCCGCAGCTCGTCTTTGACGGCACGTGTTCCGATGCGCTCTTCTGAAAAGGCTGGACTACGCCGCAGGCTGCCCAGAGTCGAGGGCAGCTCCCCGCTGAGTTTTGTCATTTAGCATCCCCGCTATCCGCATTCTACCAGACGTTCGGGAACAGGACTTCGTAAACAGGAGAATGCCCCGGTTCCGCCCGCCGATTTCTGATATCGTGAAAATCCTGGCGGTTGGAGAAGGGGAAGAGACGGTATGCCGGAAACAGCATTCCAACGATTTTGGCGGCGGCTGCAGCAGCTCGGTCTCAACGCATACGAAGCGCGCTCGTATTTGGTGCTGATCGGCCATCCGCGATTCAAGGCGCTCGAGCTGGCGGCGCGCGCGCACGTCCCGCGGCAGAAGATCTACGAAGTGCTGGATAGCCTGGCCGAAAAGGGCTTCGCCCGGGTGGTGCAGGAGAAGACGAAGCTGTTTTCCGCGGTCGAGCCCGCCCTCGCCATCCCCGCCTATCTCGCCGCCAGGCGCAAGCTTCTGGAACAGGAGCTCACCGAGCAGGCGCGCGCGGCCGCCGGGCTGGTCGAAGACCTGAACGAATCCTATTCCGAGGGACAGGGCGAGCGCGGCACGCTGGACTACCTCCGCATCGTCAGCGAGCCGTCGCAGACCGCCGTGCAGTACCGCCGCATGCTGGCCGCCGTCGAATCCGAATACCTCGAGTTTTCACGGCCTCCGTACGCGGTGGACCCCCTCGACGAGCGGCTCGTGAAGCAAGCGCGGCTCCGCGGCGTCCGCTGCTGCCTGCTCCTGGCCTCCGGCACGCTGGACGAGGAACACCGGCAGCGCCTCGAAGACTATCAGCAGGCCGGAGTGGAGATCCGCGTGGCCGCCTCCCTGCCTCTGAAACTGGCTTTGTTCGACTGCCGGCAGGGAATGATTGCGCTGCTCGATCCCGTGATCACGCGGCCGGCCTGGACCAGCGTGATCTTCGACCACCTCGGCCTCGGCGAGGCGATGAAAGGCCTGTTCGAAGACCACTGGCGCCGCGCCGCCGGCAGCGCCTTCAACGCCGAGGCGCGCGAGGCAGGCTCCGGGATGGGCTAGGGTGCTGTCACTTCCGCGGTTTGGGGCTGATACGGCCGGGTGGAATCCGCCGGCCGGAATCGGCTGCTGACGTCAGGCCGCGGACAATTTCGCCACGTGGAGCCGCGTCCGGTTCTTTTCCGCGTGCCAGAGGTCGTACTGGAGCTGCTGGTTAAGCCAGCTCTCGGCGCTGGTGTTGAAAGCGATCGAGAGACGGACCGCCATCTCCGGGCTGATGCCTGCGCGCCCGTTAAGGATGCTGGACAGCGCCTTCCGGCTCACGCCGAGCGATCGCGCGGCGTCCGTGACGGTCAGGTTGAGGGGATCCAGGCACAGTTGCCTGAGTACCTCACCCGGGTGCGGCGGATTATGCATCTTCATGGTCACCTCAATGGTAGTTCTCGTAACCTACCCGATCTACGTCCTTCCCGGCACAAGTGAACGTTACGCGCCAGTTGCCGCTCACCTTCACGGCCCACGCGAACTGCCGTGGCGCGGGCAGGGCCTCCTCGAGGACCGCGGGGCCGTGCCGCCGACAGCGCCTTCAGTGCGGAGACTCATGGGGCAGGCTAGGCTTTTGGAGGGTGGGGCCTTGAGGCCGAACGTTCTCAGCTTCCTGGCCGGACCAGGGATTCAAGCTTGTCGAGCCAGCCGTTGAAGTGTGGGCACTCGGTTCGAATGCGGGCTAGCCCGATCGCCAGCGCTGCCAGCGCGCCGAGAAGCGGCTTCTGGTACCCGGGCACGAGAGCCTCTATGCGTCTGGAGGGCGCGGTGTCTGGCGAATCGTTGATTTCTTCCGGGGTTGAAAACTGGTCCCTGATCGCTCTGAAGTCGGACTCCAGATTTGGGCGGCAGATACCACTGCTGAAGGCGGCGCAGTCACTGAAGAGCAGACCCTCGAACTCGTGCATCACGACAAAAGGAACGAAACGCTCCGGATTCAAACGATTGCCCATTTCGGCGGCCAAGTCGCCGAGAAGGGCGTTTTCCACGCATGGCGCCCTCTTGATGGAGCTTAGACCTCCCGCCCTTGCGCGTCCCGGCCACGCTGCGGCTCCCTCCTGAGGCAAGCCATAGTAATCGACCATGGTGGTCACGATACAACCCGGATCCTCCTTGAGGTGGTTGATGATGTCCCTCCTTACAGAAGGCCAGGGGCGAATTCCACCGCGGTGCTGCCGTAGACGGGCATTGCCTACGATTCGAGCGCCGACAGAATCGTAGCCCTTGGCCAGCAACTGATCTCGAAGCACTTCGTTTACGAAGTCCTCCTCCGTCTGGCCTTCAACATGGACTAGCAGGCGGGCCATCATCTAGTCCCGAACTGGCCGTCCGCCAAGTTCGTTTTTTTCCCAAAGCTGCCCGAGGCTGTAGTCCTCAAGCCACGCGGCCAATTGCGCGGAGTCCAGGCGCGTGATTTGCGTCCCGCCATCGACGCGGTTGGCAACCAAAACATCCTCGGGTTCAAAATGATCCAACAGCAGAGACGACTGCGTGGACACAATCACCTGTGTGTACAGTGATGCCTGCCGAATTAGAGATGCCAGCATCTCGATGGCGTAGGGATGCAGCCCCAGCTCGGGTTCGTCCACCACGATCACCGAGGGGCGAAATTCCTCGGGCTGAAGAAAGAGAGTCGCCAGGGCAATGAAACGGAGCGTACCGTCCGAGAGCGACGAGGCGTCGAAGTATTGGTCCGATCTCTTGTGCCGCCACTCCAGCTTGATGTCGTCCGGTTTGAGCCTGAGGGGCTTTAGCCGGAAGTCGTCGAAGAAGGGAGCCACCCGCTGCACGGTCCGTTGAATCAAACTGTAGGAGTCGCTATGCTTTTGTCCGAGGAAATAGAGGAATGCAGCCAGGTTCGACCCATCCGCACGCAAGAACTCGTTGTCGTCCGTCTTCGCCGTCTTGCGCATGGGCGATGACGAACTCGTGTCATGGAGGTGGTAGAGCCTCCAACCCCCAAGGCGGCGACGGACCCACTTCGCGACGCGATCGTTCCTCGGATCACTGATGCCTGCCTCTCGTCCCTGCTGCGACGCGAGGAGGAACTGGTAGTATGGTTCTGGGTACGTCTGTTTGTCCCAAAAATACACGGTCTCCGATGACGGGAAAAGGCCGTCATCCCCAGTTGGAGAGAGCGTCAGCTCGTACTGGTTCACTTCACTTGCAAACGAAAGGCAGAAGGAGATTTTCTTCGTCGTTTTCGAACCGAAGTGTAGCACCTTTTCAGCTCCGCCCGCCGTGGTGACGTAATCCTTCAGCCTTCCTTCGCGGATAGCGTGGAGGAAGTCAAAGACACCAATGAAGTTAGACTTCCCGGAGCCGTTTGGACCAATTAGAACGTTGACTGGTCCGAGCGGTAGTTTCTCCACCGAAGCGATGCTCTTGAAGCCCTGAACTGTGATGTAGTCGAGTGCGTTTGAGAGCATTGGATTAGCGGACGAACCAGTGGTGGTAGTCCAGCCGATCAGCTTGATTTGCAGACCACATGGCGCTTCGGGAAGCGGCAGCCTTCCTCCGTGAAGACCGGGGACCGGTCACGAGCGATCTTGGACATCGGAACCATCATACAATCCATTGTTGCTAAAAGAGGGCCGCTTCTCGGGTGGCGCGGAAAACCTCAACACCGAGGCTTCGCCGCTGCCGTCCGGCGTGGTTCATCGGATTTCATCGCCTTCTACCCTCCCCACCAAACCAGCAGCGCGCAGATCACGGGCATCGCGAAGAGGGCGCTGTCCACGCGGTCGAGCCAGCCGCCGTGGCCGGGCAGCATGTGGCCGCTGTCCTTCACGCCCGCCCCGCGCTTCATTGCCGATTCCGCGAGGTCGCCGATCTGGCCCGCGACGTTTCCGGCGGCGCCGAGCAGGACCGCTTGCCCCATGCCCACCGATGGAATCAGCCGCGGCAGATACAGCGCCGCGAACGCGATCGACGCGGCGGTCGAGGCGATCGACCCTTCCCACGACTTCGCCGGGCTGATCCGGGGCGCCAGCTTGTGCCGGCCCAGCCTGCGCCCCACATAGTAAGCGGCGGAATCGCCGATCCAGTTCATCGCCAGCGCGAACAGCAGCCAGTACGGGCTGCGCGCGCGCAGGAAGATCGCGGTTCTCCAGGCCCCGAAAATATAGACCACGCCAAAGAAGACCGCGGCGGCGTGCGGCAGGCTCTTTTTCAGGTCCGGGACGCCCATGCTCATGCCCAGCGCCAGCAGCGCAATCAGCGTAACCAGCAGCGCCGGGTCGTACCGCGCCAGCAGGAGAATGAGGCCGGCGGCATAGCTCGCGGGCCCCGGCTTCCCGATGCCGTACTCCGCAACGATGCCCGAATACTCGTGGTAGCAGAGCAGAGCGACGGCGGAAAGCACGGCCAGGAACGCATACCGCGGGCTCCAAAGCACAACCCAAACAAAGAACGGGGTCAGAATGAGCGCAGTCAGGACGCGCTTCATCGCGCGACTTCCGCCGGCGCCGGCTCTACGGGACTTGGATCGGGCGCCTCCGCGCCGCCGCTCAAACCTCCGAAACGCCGGTCGCGGGACTGGTAGTTCAAAACGGCGCGGAGCAGCTCGCCACGGCGGAAATCGGGCCAGAGCGTCTCGGTCACGTACAGTTCCGAGTAGGCGATCTGCCACAGCAGGAAATTGCTGATGCGCATCTCTCCCGAGGTGCGGATGAGCAGGTCGGGGTCCGGCAGCCCGGCTGTGTACAGGTTCGCGGAGATCATTTTCTCGTCCACCTGGAGGCGTTCCAAAGTTCCGGCGGCGCGCGCGTTCTCGAGAATCGCATTCACGGAATCGGCCAGCTCGGTGCGTCCGCCGTAGTTAATCGCCAGGTTGACCAGGAGGCCGCGATTCCGGCCGGTGATCTCGACCGCCTCGAGCAGCTCGCTACGCGCCCGATCAGGCAGGGCGTCCAGGCGGCCGATGGCGCACACGCGGACGCCGTTCTTCATCAGGCTGGGCAGCTCTTTCCGGATGTAAACGCGCAGCAGGCGCCAGAGCATGTCCACTTCGGCGCGCGGCCGCTTCCAGTTCTCGACGGAAAATGCGTACAGGGTCAGAATCCCGATGCCGAGCTGTGCGCACGTCTCCACCGTCGCGCGCACGGATTCCACTCCGGCTTTGTGACCGGCGGCCCGAGGCAGGTTGCGACGGCGCGCCCAGCGGCCGTTGCCGTCCATGATGATGGCGATGTGCCGCGGCAGCCTGCCGGGATCGAGCGCCTGGGCCAGCCCCCAATCGGGGTCAGCCGGCTTCAGGGTCTCGAGTAATGCATTCATCAAGCGATACTTTCATCCTACACGCAGCGAAATGAGCGCCACCCCGATGGCGCCCGCCGCCAGAAAGCTTCCGAACGGCAGCTCGTAGGTGCACGCATCCTTGCGGGCGCCGTAGATGTAAATGAGGCCGATCACCGAACCGAGGAGCGAGCCCAGCATCACCGTCCCGATGGCCCCCTGAAGGCCCAGGAACGCGCCGATCATCGCCACCATCTTGACGTCGCCCAAGCCCAGACCCTCGCGCTTGCGAACCTTGAAATACAGCGCGCCGAGTCCCCACAACAGCAGGGCCGGAAAAATGGCGCCGAGCGCCGACTCGAACACCGAGACCCACGCCCGGTTCCAGGAAGGCGGCAGCAGGAACATCGCAAAGCTGTCGCGAAACGGCACCAGCGCCGCGAAGCCGAGGCCCAGCACGACGCCGCCGAGGGTAAACTCGTCGGGCAGGATGCGCTCCTCGAGATCGGAAAACATCAGACCTACCAGCAGCGCGCTGAAGGCGCACAACTTGAGGGAGCGCAGCGTAGGGCCGAGCACCAGCACGAAGCTGAAGAACAGCCCGCCGGTGAGCGCTTCGACCACCGGATAGCGCAGCGGGATCGATTTGCGGCAGTGGCGGCAGCGCCCGCCGAGGACCACATAGCTGAAGATCGGGACGTTGTCGTACCAGGCCACCGGGTGCTCGCAATGCGGGCAGAACGAGCGCGGGGACACCACCGAAAGATCGCGCGGCATCCGGTAGATGCAGACGTTCAGAAAGCTGCCGATCACCAGACCGGCGGCAAGAGCAATCAGAGCTTCTAGCATGCCAATACCCGATCGTACACCGCCAGCGTCTTCCGCACCATCCGGCCCGCGGCCGGCAAACCCTGCAGCCGGCGGAGAGCCTGCCACTGCCCGCCGCGCATCTCGCGGCCCGTGTCGATGGGAGCGATGCGCATCGTTGGAAGCGCCGTGCGGCCAGCCCCGCCGCTACGACATATTCCGCGCCTTCGCGTACTTCAGAAACGTGTACATGGCGGCCATGTTGGCGATCATGAGCCCTTCGAGACCGTCCAGGAATCCGAGCTCGAACAGATAGGCCCGCACAAACGTAAAACCCGGCTCGAGGATCAGCCTGGACCAGCCGATGCGCTCGCCCCGCGAGGCCACTTCCTGGGCCGCGAGCGTGGTGTAACGGTCCACCGACCGGACGTGCTCGGAAAGCGACTCGCAGGTATAGTGCAGGATGTTCGACTTCAGGTGCCCGACGGTCCCGGTCACCTTGACCGATTCGTGGACGAATTCCCCGACCCAGCTCGCCTTGTTGCGGTCGTAGAGCCGCACTTTGCGGTCCGGATACCAGCCCGAATGCAGAATCCAGCGGCCCAGATACTGAGCCATGCGCGGCATGGTATACGCGTCGAATTCGGGGCCCCTCTTGCGAAGTTGCCAGATCTCGGCTTCAAGCGCTTCGCTGAGCGCCTCGTCGGCGTCGAGCGACAGGATCCAGTCGTTGGCCGCCTGCGCCGCCGCCAGATTCTTCTGTTTCGAGTATCCGTACCACGGACTGTCCACCACCCGGGCGTTCAGCTTCTCCGCGATCTCGACCGTCCGGTCGGTGGATCCGCTGTCCACCACCAGGATCTCGTCGCAGCAGCGCAGGCTCTCGATGGCGCGGGCGATCTTGCGCTCTTCGTTCTGGGTGATGAGCGTGGCCGAGATCTTCATGGGCTTTGAAAGCGCCTACGACCCAATGGGCGCGGGCATGAAACACAGGCCGAAGATGAGCAGCGCCAGGCAACCCAGCCATCCGCGGCCGGAGTCGAGCCGGGTGGCGTCGAAGATGGAGGGATGCCCCCGGCCCAGGATCGCGAGCAGCACCGCCCACAGGAACCAGGGCCAATACAGGAATCCGAGCGGCACCAGGGCGGCGATGAAAACTTTCGAGACCAGCTTGTGCCGCTCCCCGAGAAAGGCGTACAGGATGTGCCCGCCATCGAGCTGGCCGATCGGCAGCAGGTTGAGCGCGGTGGCGAAGATGCCCACCCAGGCCGCGCGCGCCACCGGATGCAGATAAATATCGGCAGCGGCCACGCCGGGGAAAATCGCCTTTTCGAGAAGCCACACCAGCGGCGGCACGCCGAAGACCAGGTCGCCGCGATGCGCGATCCCCGGCAATACTTTCGAGAACGCGAGACCGATCGCCAGCGCCGGCAGCAGGAAGACAAAGCCCGCCAGCGGGCCGGCGATGCCGATATCGAACAGCACCCGCCGGGAATAGATTGGCGAAGTGATCCGGATGAATGCGCCGAAGGTGCCGATAAAGGTCGGGGCGGGAATGAAATAGGGGAGGCTGGCTCTCACGCGGTAGTACCGGCAGGTGAGGTAGTGGCCGAGCTCGTGCGCCAGCAGAATGGCCAGCAGCGCCAGCGAGAACGGCAGGCCGGAGACGAGCGAGAACGGGTGGTTCCACATGTTCAGAAACGCCGTCAAATCGCGCTCCAGGTCGAAGGCGGGGAGATTGTAGCGGAAGTTGTGCACCATCAGCGCACCCGTCACCGTGGTGGTCATGAAGGTGAGCGCGAACAACAGCAGATGGAGCCAGTAGCGCGGGCGCGGCGGCTGCCAGAGGCCCTGAATGTGGCTGGCTGATCCGTTGGCCGGAGATGGAAAACCCGTTCCGGGACTATAACCCTGAAGCGACACAACCCTCGGACTACTGTAACGATTGCAGTTCTTTGCCGGGCTTGAACCGGACCGCCTTACCGGGAGGAATGGAAACCTCGGCGCCGGTCCGGGGATTCCGGCCGATGCCGGTCTTCCGCGGCCGGACGTTGAAAATCCCGAAGCCCCGCAACTCGATCCGCTCGCCCTGGCCCAAGGCCTTCTTCATGCTTTCAAAGACCGTTTCCACCGCCATCTCGGCCTTGGTCTTGGTGATGCCGGTGCGGTTGACAACCTCGTTGATGATGTCGAGCTTTATCAAACGATCCTCCTTGTACGGCAACGGCGCGTCGTGCGCCGATCGCCTGCGAGCGGCAAACCACATGATAGGATTAGGGTTAAGAGCTTGTCAAGTTGACGAGAATCCGGGGCCGGGGCGGATGGACGCGAGCACGCTTCGTAATTCCCCTTTTGGCCGCTGGCGAAGGCGATGACGTTTCGCCCGTGATCGGTCGCGGCTCCGCGGGATTGCCGGCCCGCGCGTGTTAGGGAGCGGCAGGATGCGCCTCAAGCCGGGCGGCTCCCCTGGGAGCCGATCGCGTCCTGAGCGGCTCGGCGCTCAAGCGCTGTGAGCTTCGCCCGCGAGCGCTCGCGCGGTGCGGAGCGCGGGCTCATAGTCGGGATGATCGCTGGTTTCCTTGACGTATTGGACGTACCGGATGACGTTGTCCCGGTCGAGCACGAACAGCGCCCGGCTCTCTATGCGCAGATCCTTGATCAACGTGCCGTAATGGAAGCCGAAGGAGCAGTCCCTATGGTCGGAGAGCATCTTGACCCGGTCCACCGCGAAAGCGTTGCAGTAGCGCTTTTGCGCGAACGGCAGGTCCGCGCTAATGGTGTAGATATCGATGCCATGGAGCTTCGCGGCTTCCTCATTGAAGCGGCGTGTCTGCGCATCGCAAACCGGCGTATCGAGAGACGGGACGACGCTGAAAATCCGGACGTTGTGCCCGGTGTCCGCCAAGGTCACCGGCTTCAGACTGTTGTCCACGCACGCAAAATCGGGCGCCTTGTCGCCCGCTTTGAGTTCCGGCCCGGCCAGGACCATAGGATTGCCCTTCAGAGTGATTGTACGATCCATTTCATTCCCTCCAGAGTTTGATCACTTGCAAGGCCATTCTAGCAGCTACCGGCTATCGGCCATGCGCGGTCAGCCCGGGACGCGCCTCCAGAAGTTTCGCGAACTGCCGGGGATCGGAGGTGGGCAACTGGCAGGCGAAATTTTCGCACACATAAGCCGCCGCCGCGCCGCCGATTTCGGTCATGCCTTCGATCTCCGGCGCCCAGCGGCTCAGCTTCCGGCGGGATTCATCGCCATCCACCAGCAGCACCGCCTTGTTCGGGAGATAGCGGCGGCTGAGTTCGTGGAGGAAGGCCGCACTGGCTTGTCTCGCGCCTACGAGCACGATCTGCGGCTTGCTCGCAGCGCGGCTGTGCTCGAGCGCCGCCAGCATTTGGGGCAGACCGGCGGGAGCGGCCGCCAGGCGGCTCGCAAAAGCGGCCAGCGCTCTTTCGGCAATGCCCAGCCAGGCCCGGCCGCCGGTGATTTGCGCGATCCGGAACAGGTTTAGAATCGCGATCGAGTTGCCCGAGGGCTCGGCGCCATCGTAGTCGTCCTTGAGCCGCATCACGAGGTTCGCTTCGCCGGCGGCGGTCGCAAAGAAACCGCCGGCCTCCGGGTCCTCGAACTGCGCGATCATCGACTCCGTCAGTTGGATCGCGGTCTCGAGGTGGCGGATCTCGAAGCCGGCTTCGTAAAGGTCGAGCAGGCCCTGCGCGAAGAATGCATAATCGTCGAGGAACCCCTCGATCGCGGCGTCGCCCTCGCGGAAACGGCGCAGCAGCTTGCCGCCACCGGCGCCGCGCATGTGGGCCAGCACGAACTCGGCGGCGCGGCGGGCGGCTTCGAGATAGCGCTCGTCTTCGAGCACCTGCGCCCCCTTGGCGAACGCCGAAATCATGAGGCCGTTCCAGGCGGTCAGGATCTTGTCGTCGAGATGCGGCCGCACGCGGCCGGAGCGGGCTTCGAGCAGCTTGCTCCGCGCCTCGGCGAGCGCCGCCCGCAACTCTTCGGCCGGTTTGCCGAAATGCCGCGCGGTCTCGTCTTCCAGGTGCGCCGCGTACAGGATGTTCCGGTTCGTGAATTCGCGGTGCGGATCGTCGCGGACATTGCCGCCCTCCTCGACGCCGTATTGATAGCAAAACCAATCGGACGCGGGCTGGCCCAGGACGCGGTCGATTTCCGCCTTCGTCCACACGTAGTATGCGCCCTCGCCCTTCACCTCCGGCCGGGCGGGATCGAGGATGCTGTCGGCGTCCTCGGCGGAATAGAAGCCGCCCTCCGGATGGGTCATGTCGCGGAGGACGTAGTCGAGCGTCCGCCGCGCCGCATCGGCATAGAACTCGTCGCGCGAGATCTGGTAGCCGTCCAGGTACGAGCTGGCAAGCTGCGCCTGATCGTACAGCATTTTCTCGAAGTGCGGCACGAACCATCGCTCATCGACCGCATAGCGATGGAAGCCGCCGCCGAGGTGGTCGTGGATTCCGCCGCGCGCCATCTGGTTGAGCGTGGCGAAGACCAGGTCGAGCGCCTCGGCGTTGCCCGTGCGCGCGTAGTAGCGCAGCAGAAAATTATGGACCGAAGGGCGGGGAAATTTGGGCGCGCCGCCGAAACCGCCGTGTTTCGAATCGAAACTGCGCCGGAAGGAGTAAAAGCCGGAATCGAGGACCGATTCATCCAAAGAATCCGGGGACACTCCGGGCTGGCTACCGTTCGGCCCGTGGACGCGCGCAGGCGTGTCCCCAAGATTCCGGAGATGGTCGATCGCATCGCGGCTCGACTGCACGATCGAGGCGCGATCGATGCGCCAGGCCTCCGCGATCCGCTCGAGCACCTCGCCGAAACCGGGGTGGCCATAACGCGGCTCCGGCGGGAAATAGGTGCCGCCTAAGAAAGGCCGCAATTCCGGCGTGAGCCAGACCGACATCGGCCAGCCGCCCGAGCCGGTGGTCGCCTGCACGTACAGCATGTAGATGCGGTCGATATCCGGGCGCTCCTCGCGATCGACCTTGATGGGCACGAAATGGCGGTTGAGCAGAGCGGCCGTCTCCTCATTTTCGAAGGACTCCCGTTCCATGACGTGGCACCAGTGGCAGGTGGAATAGCCGATGGACAGAAAAATGGGCTTGTCCTCCTGGCGCGCTTTGGCAAAAGCCTCTTCGCCCCACGGATGCCAGTCCACCGGGTTATGAGCGTGCTGAAGAAGATACGGGCTCTTTTCGTGGATGAGAAGATTGGCGGGCATCTCCGCCCCCTCTGCTTCTATTAGACCGCACAGCGGCGGTTAAAAATCGGCGATGAGGACTCTGCCGCTTGCTCACGCGCGCGGTTCCCTGCGCAGTCGGCACCGAACCGCGACCGTGAGGGAGCGGTCTCCGCTATCGCGTTGCGGCCTTCGTCTGTGTGGCGAGATAGCCTTCGGCTCGCAGCGTTTCGAGGACTTCCGATAGCTTGTAGCGCGCCTCGACGGACAGCGGCCCGACGGGACGGCGCGAGCGCCCGGCTTTGAGTCCGATCAGGTCCAGCGCTTCTTTGATGACCGAGGGGAACGTGCCCAGCGCAAAGGCGCGCCGCAGGGGCTCGACCAGCTCCTGCATGCGCTCGGCCGTCGCCAGGTCTCCGGCGCAATACGCCTCATAGAGGCGGACAAACGCTCGCGGCGCGACGTTGGCGCAGGCGGCGACCGCGCCGGCGCAGCCTCGCTTCAACCCCTCGAGAATCAGGTGGTCGCGCCCGATGAACACGGCCAAGCCCGCGGCAACGTATTCCGGAATCAGGTCCAGCTTGCCGCTGGAGTCCTTCAGGCCGGCGAAGTTGTCGCACGCTGCCGAGACCCGCTGCAAGGTCTCTGGCGTAAGTTCCACACCCGTCCGTTCCGGCACGTTATAGGCCAGCACCGGAATCCGGACGCTGTGGCACACCTCGATGTAGTGATCCGCGAGCTCATCCGCCGATGGCCGGATGTAATATGGCGTCACCACAACCACAACATCGACCCCGTCGGCTTCGGCCTTCTGGGCCAGCCGTACCGTTTCCTGGGTTGTGACCGCGCCGGCATTCACGTAGACCGGCACGCGCCCGTCCACGGTCTGGGCGCAAAAGCGCGCAGCCACTTCGCGCTCTTCCTCGCTCAAAGCGAAAAACTCGCCCTGCCCGCCGAGGACGAACAGCCCATGGACGCCGCTCGAGATCTGGACCTCGATCAACTCCTGCCAGGCCTGGCAGTCGATGCGCTCGTCGGGGCGGAAGGGAGTGACGATCGCTGGAACGATACCCTGAATCAGACCCTCCGGCATGCCCCCATTGTAGTCGAGCGAGCGGCGAGCGGCGCGATTTTCGTCCGGGAATGTTCTCCGCTTGCGGCCAGGGCCGCTACCGTGGGCGTGCATCTCAAGAGGGAGCACGCGACGCAGCACTATAATGTGGAGGAGGCATCTATGGAGAGGATCACGCTAGAGTCCATTCCGATCGTGGTCGGGCGAGAGGAGGACGGGCGCTGGTGGGCCGATATCGAGTCGATGCCGGGGGTGATGGCGTACGGCGAAACTCGCGAGTTGGCCATTGGCGCTGTACGAGCACTTGCACTGCGCGTTGCTGCCGATTGCATTGAGCACGGTGAGGGGATACCCGAGCCGTTCACCAAGGTCTTTTCGGTGGCATGAGCCGCTGGAGTTCGGTGAAAGCGAAGCGGCTGCTGGCTGCGTTGCTGCGGATAGGATGGGAGGTCGCCTGGCAAAAGGGATCTCACCGCCGCCTCAAGCGAGCCGGGTGGCCCAACTACACGTTTGCATTCCATGACATTCCATGACGACGAGGAAGTCGGACCAGGGCTGCTCGCACAGATCGCCAAAAAGACCGGGCTGCAGCCTGAAGACTTATAGCGAACGCTCGGCAAGCTGCCCGCGACGGAGGATGAAATATGGCGTGTATGCTCCCATCAGCACAGCTTCGAGAGCTTCAAGTACTCCCCGAACTTCTGACGAGCGAGTTTGGGAGCCTCAGAGATAAGCCAAGAATGTTCCGACTCGGCCTTGGCGAGATCATCGGGCAGAGGAATAGTTCCTAGTTTCGAAGCCCGCTCTTCCTTTTCCTTGAATGATTGCCAGCGGCTGGCCTTCTTATACACTTCTTGCAGGAACTCCTCGATGTCCGGCTTAAAGAGGAACTCTGCTTGGTTCGTATCCCGGAGGAGTTTCGTGGCATCGACCGTTTTGCCTAATTCGGACAACGTGTTGAGAAATTGACGAAGCGAGAGGTACACGTCGAACCGCTTGCCATAGAGGTCATGTCTTAATTGCTGGCGTTGCAGACGTACCTGCCAAATCGCGACACCGACGGCGATGACAGCGGCTATCGAGGCGATGACGGCGGCTATCGAGGCTGCGAGGGCGGCCATCAACTTAACCCAAGCGGGATTCGCACTGTAGAGCGGAGTAGCAAATGCCATTTTGACAACTATAGTCTCAATTCCGATCCTCTCCATTTGACAGTGCCTGAAAAGTGCATTGATCGCAGATTGCGATAATCAGCCTATCGGGTCATCAGGCAGAAGGTGTAAGGCATCGCCGTCGAATTCGGCAATCAGCCACCTGACGGTAGCGCTAGCGGCCGCTCGCTTCAGGCGTGCGATCTCACGTCCTGTCACGCCGGCCGCGCCGCCCTTCAACTGGATGAGGCGCACGTCCAATAGATCGCAATCTTTCCGTCCTAACCGGAACGCTATCGCGTCGATAATTCCGGTTCGCGGGGCCCCTGTGGTTCCTTCAAAGAACGCCACGCGCCAGCCGTGCTGCTGGCAATACGTTCGAAGCGCTTCCTTGCTTGCGGCCTCGGCTGCGCGGGACTTCGCAAATGCGACCATGCGCTTTCGTGTCCGTTGCGCTTTCAGCGCGGCGGCGCGGCGCATTCGTGTTCGCGCAGCCTTTTGTCCTGCTGTCAATTCATCTATCACGGCGAAAGCATACCACGCCAGCAGCTCGGAGAGTTCCCAAACGTGACCCGTCGCGGCATCAACGCACGTTTCAGACACTATCCCACTTCACGCCACCCCCCCTCTATCATTAGAACCATGGGGCAATATCGAATCGAGCGGGACAGCATGGGCGAGATGCGGGTGCCTGAGGAGGCTCTTTATGGCGCCGAGACGCAGCGCGCCGTCGAGAATTTTCCGATCAGCGGTCTCGGTTTCGGGCGGCCGTTTCTGCGCGCCCTGGGCCTCGTCAAGAGCGCCGCTGCCGCCGCCAACCGCCAACTGGGGCAGCTTTCTCCGGATATAGCCGAAGCCATCGAGCACGCTTGCGAAGAGGTCATCGCGGGCGATCACGATGCCGCGTTTGTCGCCGATATCTTTCAGACCGGAAGCGGCACCTCGACCAACATGAACGCCAACGAGGTGATCGCCCGGCTCGCCACGCGCCTTCTCGGCCGCCCGGTGCACCCGAACGACCACGTAAACCGGTCACAATCGAGCAACGATGTCATCCCGGCCGCGATTCACGTGGCCGCGGCCGAGCAGGTACGGCGCGAACTGATGATCGCCATGGCCCAGCTCGGAGAAGCCTTGAAGCAGAAGGCCGGGCAGTTCGCGGAGGTCATCAAGATCGGGCGCACGCACTTGCAGGACGCCGTGCCCATGCGGATGGGGCAGGAGTTCGGCGGCTACGCGCGCCAGGTAGAGGCTTCGCTCGAACGGATTCACGCGGCGCTCGACGGGATTTACGAGCTTCCGCTCGGAGGCACGGCAATCGGCACCGGCCTGAATGCGCCGCCGGGGTTCGCCGCCGCGGCGATCCGGGCGCTTTCGGAGCGCACCCGCCTGCCTTTCCGCGAAGCCCGCAACCATTTCGAGGCCCAGGCCGCGAAGGACGCTGTTTCGTTCCTGAGCGGCGCCCTCAAGACGTATGCCGTGGCGCTCACGAAGATTGCCAACGACCTCCGCTGGCTCGGCTCCGGCCCGCGGTGCGGCATCGGCGAGCTGAGACTGCCCGCCGTACAGCCGGGCTCGAGCATCATGCCGGGCAAGGTCAATCCCGTGATCGCCGAAAGCGTTCTGATGGTGGCGGCCCAGGTGGTCGGCTACGACGCCGCGATCACGTGGTGCTGCGCCAGCGGCAACTTCGAGCTGAATACGATGATGCCCGTGATGGCCTACGACCTCCTCCAGGCGATCGGCCTGCTGACGAACGCCACGCGGAACTTCCAGCTCCGGCTGGTCGACGGACTCGAAGCGGACCGCGAGCGGGCGCGGGCTTTTGTCGAAAATTCGCTCGCCATGGCGACCTCGCTGGCCCCCGAGATTGGCTATGATAAGGCGGCAGCCTTGGCCAAAGAGGCACACGAAAGCGGAAGAACCATTCGGGAGGTGGCCCGCGAAAAGAGCGGCATCCCGGAGGAGCGTCTCAACCAGTTGCTGGATCCGGAAAAACAGGCAGGGACACAGAAATGAACTACTACGAAGCCAACCGAGAGAGATTTCTGGAGGAGTTGAAGACGTGGCTGCGCATTCCGAGCGTCAGCACGCTTCCCGAGCACAAAGACGACATCCGGCGCGCGGCCGAGTTTGCGCGCGGCAAGCTTTCGGACGCCGGGCTCGAAAAAGTAGAGCTGATCGAAGGCGAGGGCAACCCGCTCGTCTACGGCGAATGGCTCGGCGCTCACGGCAAACCCACGCTGCTGTTTTACGGGCACTACGATGTGCAACCGCCCGATCCGCTGGAGGAATGGAAATCGCCGCCGTTCGCGCCCGAGGTCCGCAACAACAATATCTATGCCCGCGGCTCCTCGGATGACAAAGGGCAGACGTACATCCTCATCAAGGCGGTCGAGGGCCTGCTGAAGACAAACGGCAAATTGCCTTGCAACGTGCGCTTCCTCATCGAAGGCGAGGAAGAGGTGGGCGGCGATCACATCGAAAGTTACGTCGCCGGCAAGCCCGCGCGTTTGAAGGCGGATGCGGCCATCATCTGCGATACCGAGATGTTCGCGCCCGAGCTGCCGACCATCTGCACCGGCCTGCGCGGCATGATCTATACCGAGCTTTCCGTCCAGGGCCCGGACCACGACCTGCACTCGGGCGTGTACGGCGGCGTGTCGCCGAACCCGATCCAGGCCATCGCCGAGATCCTTTGCGCGCTGAAGGGCCGGGACGGGCACATCCGGATCCCCGGATTGTACGACCGCGTGCAAAAGCCGAGCCCGGAGGAGGCCGAAGCCTGGGCGCGCCTGCCGTTCAACCAAGAGGAGTACCGCAAGGGTGAAGTCGGCGCGCCGGAACTTACGGGCGAGCCGGGCTACACGGTGTTCGAGCGCACCTGGGCGCGGCCGACCTTCGAAGTCCACGGTGTGCGCGGCGGCTTCGTCGGAGAGGGCGCGAAAACCGTCATCCCGGCGCGCGCGGTGGCGAAGGTCAGCCTGCGGCTCGTGGCGGATCAGCGTCCGGACGAGACGCTCGAGCAGCTCAAGTCCGCGGTCGCGAAGGCCTGCCCGCGCGGCGTTACGGCCGAAGTGAAGTTGATCCACCGCGCCGCGCCCTCGCTGGTGAACCCGGACAACAATTTCATCCGCTCCGCCGCGGCGGCGATGGAGCAGGTATTCGGCAACAAGACGGTATATATCCGTTCGGGTGGTTCCATCCCGATCGTGGGCTCCTTCGAGCGCGAGCTCCGGATTCCGAGCGTCCTGATGGGCTTCGGCCTGCCCGACGACAACCTGCATTCGCCCAACGAGAAGTTCTATCTGCCGAACTTCTACCGCGGCATCGAGGCGGTGGCGCGGTTCATGGAGCTGGTGGGGCGGTAGATGCCGGTTCGCCTGAGCCGGGCGGGTGGCCGGCTCGTCTCTTTCGTTCTCATTCTGCTGATCGGCACGGCGGGCCGCGCCGCCACGCCGGCCGATTTCCGCCAAAAGGTGGGGGTCTACGTTTGGGGAGCGCTGGCAGCGGGCCTTCCGGCCGCGGCCGAAGACACGAAGCGGCTCGGCGCGGACCAGGCCGTGCGCGTCTTTATCGGCCCCGGCTCCTCCTGGGATCCCGCCAACAAGAACGACAATTCGCCGCTCGATGTCAAAGCCCGCCGCGCGGATTACCACGCCTTTCTCGCGGCGTTTCCGGTGGTGATGCTTACCGCATACGACGCCGCCTCCAGCGAACGCTACAAATGGGCGCCGCTCGATGCGGCGCACCTGGCCGCGACCACCGATGAATTCCGGCGCTTCGCGATCGAGCTGGCGAAAACGCCTGGCCGCAAGATCGTCTCCAATTGGGAGTTCGAAAACGACTGCCCCGCCGATCGCTGGGCGGGCTGCATCGCTTACTACCAGGCGCGACTGGATGGCATTCTGAAGGGCCGGGCGGAAGCGAAAGCGCTCGGCGATCCGGGCGAGATCAAGACCGCTTTTGAGTTCACCATCGTCCCGGGGTTCGCCGGGCGGCCTTCCGGCCTGGTCGAAGCCGCCACCAAGCTGAAGGGCATCGACTATATTTCCTATAGCGCGTGGTGGTCGATCGCCTGGGATGCCTCCGCGGCGAAGGTGCGGGCCGACTTCGATTACCTCGTGAAGTTGCTGCGTAACTTCGCCGCGGCCAGGGACCTTACCCCGCACCTCATCATCGGCGAGTTCGGAGAGTATTGGAACATGCACCCGGGCGGCGCGCGAATGAAAGCGCTCGCGGACGCGTGCCTGGATGACGGAGCCGATTATCTGTTCGATTGGACGCTCTATGAGCAGCCGGGCAAGAAGGATGAGTGGGGCCGCGATGCGTCCCATTTCGGGAAATACTCGCTGGACCGTGTGCCGACGCCGCAGGGGGTGGCGTTTCGCCGCTGGTTCACTTCTCACGGTCGCGGCTCAGAACGGCTTTCCGAGCCGCGACCGTGAGGGAGCGGTGGGAGCGGTTATTTATGGCAGGCGCCAAGGGCCGCCCAGGAGGATATCGCAATGCCTGACAGTTCCGTGCGGCCGGTCGCATTGATCACCGGCGCTTCAAGCGGCATAGGAGCCGCGTTTGCGCGCGCGCTGGCGGCGCGCGGGTACGACCTCGTGCTCGTGGCGCGGCGCAGGGACCGGCTGGAGGCTCTCGCCGCGGAACTCCAGGCGGCGCGGAATACCAAGGTTGAAGTGTTTCCCGCCGACCTGACGGACGACGCGGACCTGCGGCGAGTGGAAAACCGCATCGCGCGGATTGAAGACCTCGCGTTGCTGGTGAACAACGCGGGCTTCGGCGCGCTCCGCGCTTTTTGGGAATCCGATCTCGCAATCCAGGACCGGATGCATCGCCTGAACGTGCTCGCCACGATGCACCTCGCGCACGCGGCCCTCCGGGGCATGACCGCGCGGGGGCGCGGCGCGATCATCAACGTGTCTTCGGTCGCGGGCTTCCTGGCGTCGCCCTCCAGCACCAGCTACTCCTCGACAAAGTGCTGGATGAACAATTTCACCGAGGGAATCTACCTGGGTTTGCGGAGCGCCGGTTCGCCGGTCAAGGTGCAGGCGCTTTGCCCGGGCTTCACCTTGACGGAGTTTCACGACGTCGCAGGCATGAAGCGCGAGTCGATTCCGCGATGGCTCTGGATGCGCGCGGAAGATGTCGTCGAAGCTTCTCTGGGCGGGCTCGAGAGCGGCAAGCTGTTCGTTGTGCCGGGCTGGTTCTATAAGCTCATCGTGCTCCTCGTGCCGGCGCTGCCGCGATTCATTCGGGACCCGCTCCTGATTCGATCCAGCCGCAGGCGCGAACACAATTAAGTTCCATTAACTCTATGATTTGGAGTCACCTCCCCGGCTCGCCGGGTCCTATAATGAAAGTATGGCCCGTGGATGGGAAAGTAAGGCGGTAGAGGGCCAGATCGAGGCGCGGAGGGCCGAACGGGACATGCACAAGAATCGGCCGGACGCCGTGCAACTCGACACGCTTCGAAAACGCGAGGATCTCCAGCTCTCACGCAAGCGGGTCCTTCACGACATTGAAGCAGCCCAAAATCCGCGGTACGTACAGATTCTCACTGCAGCGCTAGCGCATCTCGATCAGGAGTTAGCCAGGCTGTAGGTCGTGCGTTCGAAAGGTGCGGCGCTCAGGGCGCCCGCACTCCGGGAGATCCGTATATTCCGGCAGCGGGTGAGGCCCGCTCTTCCGTCCCCATCCGAAGGGATCTTCCCATCCCTGTGTAACCAAAACACGCTTCGCGGATTTCTAGGACAATAGCTTTCATGGCCGTCGAAATCGAAGGCGTGCAGTTGCACCTGGCTCACCCCGATGAGATTCCCGTGCGCTGGATCGGCCAGGAAGAAGTGATGCGCCAACTGCTGGCCGCGTGGCTGGTGGTGGACCCGAGCGATCTTCCGATGAGCCCGCGCCTGATCGGCAAGCCCGGCGTGGGCAAGACCACCCTCGCCTACGCCGCCGCCAAGCGCCTCGGACGGGAAGTCTACATCCTGCAGGCAACCGTGGACACGCGGCCCGAGGACCTGATCGTGCAGCCGGTGATCGAGGGCGCCTCCCGGCTGCGCTATGTGGCCTCGCCGCTCGTGACCGCGATGATCCGCGGCGGCGTCTCGATAGTGGACGAAGGCAACCGGATGAGCGAGAAAAGTTGGGCGAGCCTGGCGCCCCTGCTCGATGCCCGCCGTTACGTCGAATCCATCGTGGCGGGAATCAAGATCCACGCGCACCCGCAATTCCGGCTGGTCACGACCATGAACGACGATGCCTCGACCTTCGACCTGCCCGAGTACATCCACTCGCGCCTCCAGCCGCAAATTCTCATCGACTTCCCGGAACGGGACGAGGAGTACCAGATCCTGAAAGAGAACCTGCCGTTCGGCGAAGAGCAGATTCTCCGCTACGTGACGGATTTCCTCCAGAGCGCGCACGCGGGGGATGAGCGCTACACGGTTCGCGACGGCATCAACATCGCGCGCTTCGCGATGAAGCTGAAAAGCCTGGCGACCGGAGAAGCTCACCAGCGGGAGGCGCTGCACGTTTCCATCCTGGAGACTCTTGGCGAAGAGGCCCTGCGCTACGCGCCACGGGGCTGAAGACCCCTTCCGCCTGGCGGCCGAACTTCCAAACCCGGTGCGCCGAACACATTCTATTGCATCTTGCAGGAGTTGTGCTATTATCACATCTCAATATCCCGAGGGTGAAGGGAGAAGGGTGAATGGCGAAGACACAACTGTTTCAACAGATGTCTGCAAGGGGTTTCATCGTCGAGAAGCTGCCCGACGGCTCCACGGCGATATTCGACAAAGTTACGAACACCGTGCACGCTCTGAACGCCAGCGCCGCTGCCGCGTTTGAAGCCTGTCACGAACCGGTTACACTCTCCGCGCTGACCGCGGTGATTGAGCAGCGCCTCGGCCGGGCGGTCACGGAGGACACGGCTTTGGAGGCCGTAGCCGAATTGGAACGCGCGGGCCTGGTGAGCGCGTCCGGTACAACAGAAGAGCTGCGAAACGCCTCGCGGCGGCAGCTATTGAAAGCGGCGGGCGTAGCATTGCCGGTCGTCCTGTCCCTCACGGCCGCCGAGCAGCGCGCTTTTGCGGCCCAAGCGGTGTCCGCTCCGACGACCACAACGGCCGCTCCCGGAACGCCCGAGATCGTGTCGGCGACCTCCCAAACCAACGGCCACGGTCTTGTAGATGGCTGTGGGGATACGGTCAATGTAGTGGGTAGCAATACGCACTTCGGGGGTACAACCACGGTTGCGCTCGTTCAGGCAGGCACCGTCGAGTCCGTGTTTGTCACCGACTCCACCCACTTGGCGTTTAGCTTCCTCAACGCGACGACTTCGGGAGCGCTGGACTTCATTGTAACGACCGGCACCGAGGTGGTCCACGGCACGGGCTTCCTGACTTCAGAGGGTTGCTTCTAGTCCGCGCGCATTTCGGCCTGTAGTGGACAAGAGACGACGGCCTGCGAACGCTCGCGATCGGAAAGGCGCGAATCCGGTCGCGAGCCGGGAGCGGCCGCGAGGCCCTCTGCGGCGAGGCGCAAGCTCCGCGGCTTGCCACACCGGTGTGCGCGGAGAAGCGGGAAAAGCGGCCGGCCCGCTCGCGGGTTTGGGATGAGTCCGGTCTGGCCTACGCCGTTCGAGGAACAACTGCTGCTGGCATGCTTCGCTCCGGAGGAGGCCGCCGGCGCCTCCCTCAGGCGTTGTTCCAGGGAATTGGCCGCCTCCGGCTGCGAACCCGCAGCGATGCTTCTGCTTCCGCTGGTCTATCGCCGGTGGCCGGCCCTGGAAGACCAGCTCGTGGAGCTTGGCCGGCGGGCCTACTTCGCAACCTGGAAGCGGAATCGCCAGCGCATGGAGCAGCTTGCCGTAATCGCGGCCCGCTTCCAGGAAGACGGCATCCGCTGGATGGCTCTCAAGGGCGCGGCCCTCACTGTGCGGCAGTATGCCGACCTCGGGCTTCGCGCCATGGCCGATCTGGACATCCTCATCCGGGCCGAAGACCTGGGCCGCGCCATCCTCCTGCTGAGCCGCGCCGGGTATCGTGCCGAAGAAAATGCCACGCCGGATGCCATCCTCCGCCAGGCGCGTGTCCGCCATGCCTGGCAGTTCTTTGGCCCGCCGGACTGGAACGTCGACCTGCACTGGCGTCCGGTCAACCGCTGCTACTCTCCGGAAGTGACGCGGTTGTTTTGGGAAGGGGCCGAAGCCGTGCGTTTCGGCGACCAAGCCATGCTCGTGCCGTCGCCATCGGACCAGTTGTTTCACGTCTGTGTCCACGGTTTGCAATGGGACTGGACGCGAAAAATCCGTTGGATTGGCGACGCGCTCAGCATTCTGCGCGAGCCCATCGACTGGGAGCGCGCCTGCCGGCTCGCCGAAGCCGCCCGCATGCCGTTCCGCCTCGCGAATGCGCTGGCGTTCTTGCGCGAACGGTTCCAGGCGCCGATTCCGCCCGATCTGGCCGAACGGCTGATCCGGGCCTCGGCCAAATGGGAATACGGCGAGTACCGGTTGCTCCTGAAACCTTGCCCGCTCGGAGTTTACGACAGCCTCGCCTGGCACGCATATCACTTTCGGCGCGTCCGGCAGTTCGACAAGGGCTGGCGGCGTGCGCCGCTGGCAATAGGGTTGCCACAGTACCTGGCCGCATTTCTCGATGCGCCCGGCTGGGGTCCTTTGTGCCTGAAGCTGCATTCCCATCTCACGTCGCGGCTTGAGCGGCTCATTCGGCGCGCCGGCTGAGTATGGCTGCGCCCTCCGGCCAAGAGCAGGACGATCTCGAACGTGGCGGGGCGGGTTGCGCTTTTCTGTTGCTTTGACCCCCTCGCCCCTGGTACAGTAGGCTCTCTTTCTTAGTTGGCCACAGGAGTGCCCCGGCGGTTCTTGTTGGTCGCTCGAAACCAAGTCCCAGAAGGGAGCGTGCCCTTGAGAATCATTGTGCTCGTCAAGCAGGTGCCGGATACCAAGAACGTGACCGGCGAGGTCATGAAGCCGGACGGCACCGTCAACCGCGCCGCGCTGAACGCCATCTTCAACCCTGAAGATCTGAACGCGCTCGAGATGGGGCTTGAACTGAAGGAACGCTACGGCGGCGAGGTGGCCGTGCTGACGATGGGTCCGCCGCGCGCCGCCGACATCCTCAAGGACTCGCTGTGCCGCGGCGCCGATCGGGTCATCCTGCTCAGCGACCGCCGCTTCGCCGCCTCGGACACGCTGGCGACCTCCTACACCGTCGCGCAGGCCATCACCACCCACCTGATGCCCTATGACATTGTGCTTTGCGGACGGCAGGCCATCGACGGCGACACCGCGCAGGTCGGGCCGCAATGCGCCGAAAAGCTCGGCATCGCGCAGGTCACCTACGCGGACCGGGTGCTCGACTACGGCGGCGCCAAGCTCACCGTTCGCCGCGATCTGGGCCGCGCCAAGGAGACCGTCGAGGTGAAGCTGCCGGTTCTGATGACCGTCCCCAAAAGCGCCAATTCGCCGCGCTGGCCGAATGCCCGGCTGTTGCTGAAATACCGGCGCGCGCGCTCGGCCTTCGAAGTCGAAGGCGAAGCCAAGGCGCGGGGCCGCGGCGTGGACGAGGTCGTCAACGGGCTCCGCGAGCGGGGCCTGTTCATCGAGACCTGGGGCGCCGAGGATATCGGCGCCGATTTGAGCCGCATCGGTATTTCCGGCTCGCCCACCAAAGTGAAGAAGGTCGAGAACGTGGTTCTGACCGGCCGCAACCTGAGGCTGTTCAAACCGGACGACGCCGGCGTCCGCGACCTCATCAATGAACTGATCGACGAGAGGACGTTCGGCTGATATGTCGCAGCACGGAGAAGTTTGGGTTTTCGCGGAAGTCGACGGCGGCAAAGTGGCCGACGTCTCGCTCGAGCTGCTGGGCAAGGGCCGGGAGCTGGCCGGGACCCTCGGCGTGAAACTCGCGGCGGTGATCCTGGGCCAGCATGCGAAGTGTCTCGCCGGCAAGTTGTTCGCCCACGGCGCGGATATCGTGTACTCGGCCGAGCACGAGCAACTGGCCGAATACACGACGCTGCCCTACGCGCGCGTCCTGACGGAGCTGATCGGCGGGAAAAAACCGGAGATCGTGCTCTATGGCGCATCGCCGGTGGGACGCGACCTGGCGCCCCGGGTCGCCTCGGCGCTCAAGACCGGGCTGACGGCGGACTGCACCGATCTGCAGATCGGCACCTACGAATCCGGCGGCCGCCTGTATCAGCAGAAGCTGCTGCAAATCCGTCCCGCCTGGGGCGGCAACATCATCGCCACGATCGTGAGCCCCGACGTGCTGCCCGAGATGGCCACGGTGCGCGAGGGCGTGATGCACATCCCCGAGCCGGTCGAAGGGCGCGAAGGCGTTCTGGTCGATGTGCCGGTGACCCTCGACTCCGAGGCCGAGGCCGTCAAGGTGATCGAGCGCCATACCGAGCCGCGGCGCGTCGATCTGAAAGCCGCCAACATCATCGTTTCGGGCGGCTATGGAGTGGGCACGAAGGACGGCTTTGCCCTGATCCACGAGCTGGCCGCGGTCCTCGGCGGCGCGGTGGGCGCCTCGCGCGCGGCGGTGGACGCGGGCTACATCCACCACGATCACCAGGTAGGCCAGACCGGAACCACCGTGCGGCCGAAGCTCTACATCGCCTGCGGCATCTCGGGCGCGGTGCAGCATCGGGCGGGAATGGAAGAATCCGCGAAAATCCTGGCCATCAACACGGACCCGAGCGCGCCCATCTTCGGAGTGGCGCATTACGGAATCGTCGGCGACGTCCGCGAGGTGATTCCGAGAATGATCAAGGCCCTGAAGGGCAAGTTGTAGGAGAGCGCCGTGGAGAATTTCTTTACCGACAACGCCGATATTCAGTGGCACTTCAATCACCTCGAATTGCAGGACGTGGTGGCCGCCATCGAAGACAACTACGCGCAGGCCAAGCGGTACGACGACGCGCCGCTCTCGTATGAAGATGCGATCGAGGGCTATCGCACGGTGCTCGAGATGGCGGGCGCGATCGCGGCCAAGGAGATCGCTCCGCTCGCGGCCGAGGTGGACCGCGAAGGCGCGCTGTTTGAAGACGGCAAGGTCACCTACGCCAAGGGCACCGAACGGGCGATGCATGTGCTCGCCAAGGCGAACCTGATGGGTTTCACCCTGCCGCGGCAGTACGGCGGGCTCAACTTTCCGGGCCTGCTCTATGCCATGGCGGTCGAGATGATCTCCCAGGCCGATGCCAGCCTGATGAACCTCTTCGGCTTGCAGGATATCGCCGAGACGCTCCACGAGTTCGCCGACGACACGCTGAAAGACAAATATCTGCCCCAGTTCGCCTCGGGGAAAGCGACCGGCGCGATGATCCTCACCGAGCCGGACGCGGGCTCCGATTTGCAGGCGGTCCGCCTGAAGGCGGTGGCGCAACCGGACGGCTCCTGGCGCCTGTTCGGCGTGAAGCGATTCATCACCAACGGCTGCGCCGATGTCAGCCTGGTGCTGGCGCGGTCGGAAGAGGGCAGCGTCGATGGGCGCGGGCTCAGCATGTACGTCTGCGAGAAGTGTCCCGAGCTGGTCATCCGCCGGATCGAACACAAGCTCGGGATTCACGGTTCGCCGACCTGCGAGCTGCAGTTCAACGGCGTTCCGGCGGTGCTGGTGGGCCAGCGGCGGCTCGGCCTGATCCGCTACGTCATGTCGCTGATGAACGGGGCGCGCGTGGGCGTGGCTTGCCAGGCCATCGGAATCGCCCAGGCCGCCTATGAAGAGGCGCTGAATTACGCCAAGCATCGTATCCAGTTCAAGCACGCGATTATCGATTTTCCACAGGTCTACGACATGCTGGCGCGGATGAAGTCGTCCATCCAGATCGCGCGTGCGATCACCTACGAAGCCAGCCGGCTGGTGGACGTCCGGCGCACCCTCGAGCGCCGGGTGGACGCCGGCGAAGCGGAGCTGAAGATGCGGCTCAAGGAGACTTCCACCTATGCCTCGCTGCTCACCCCGCTCGCCAAGGGGTACGCCTCCGAGATGGCGATTCAGGTGACTTACGACGCCATTCAGATCCACGGCGGCACGGGCTACATGCGCGAGTTCAACGTCGAGCGGCTTTCCCGCGACGCCCGCATCACCACCATCTACGAAGGCACGACGCAGCTTCAAGTGGTGGCCGCGATGGTCGGGATCTCGAGCGGCGCGATGGGGAACTACCTGTCCTATCTCGGCGAGCGCGCCTTCCGGCCGGAGCTGACGAAACTGGCGTCGCTCGCCCGCGAGGCGCGCGAACGCCTCGCCTATTGCGTCCTGTATCTCAAGAATCTGAACGACCGGACGTACACCGAACTGATGTCCCGGCGGGTAGTGGATATGGCTTCGGATTGCCTGGGCGCGCACCTGCTGCTGGTCCAGGCGGAAAAGGACGCCGGCCGCGCGACCACTGCGGCGAAGGTCATCGCCGACGCCATGCCGCGCATCCGCATGCAGGCCGATTACATTACCAGCGGCGACAAGCTGGTGATCGAGAAAAAGGAAGTCCTCATTTAGCTGGTTTCCGGCGACGTTAAAATATCTTCACTAGCCGGGATTGCCGTGCTACAATGGGGGCGCATTGCTTCTAGTCTTCGCTGTGGACCGGGATTGGCAGTTACCGCGATGAGTTGTCCGCGTTTCATGTCCTGCCTCTGTTCAAGCTGAGCGACTGGAGTTTTGAATTAAACTCACACGAGGAAATCTGAAGGTTAAAGCAACATGAAGGAAAAAGGCACTGTCAAGTGGTTCAACGCAGCCAAGGGTTTTGGCTTCATCCAGCGGGAGAGCGGCGAGGATGTGTTCGTACACTTCTCCGCCATCAACATGCCTGGATACCGCTCGCTCGATGAGGGCGCGCAAGTAGAGTTTCTTGTCAAGAAGGGGCCCAAGGGTCTACAAGCCGAGGATGTAACCGCAGCGAACTAGGTCTTTGACCGTGAACTCCGTTTCTTTACGGTAGCGGCATCTACCTGTAACTGAGCCGCGACCGTAAGGGAGCGGTAGCAACGCATCACGCGGTCGAGGTACTAGCGGCTTCGCCTGGTGGGAGGCCGGCCCCGTCCGGCCTCCCGAATGTCGTCTCACACTCCGGAAGTTCCCCTCGGGCCCGAGTTGTGGCCGCGGGATCTTCGCCGGCCTTGCCGGCCTTCAATGGCGCGGACGCGTTCCCCCTGCGTGCTAGAATGACCACGAAGCGCCGCCGGTTTGCGGACGTGGCGAAATTGGCAGACGCGCTGGCCTTAGGAGCCAGTGGCCGCGAGGCCGTGTGAGTTCAAGTCTCACCGTCCGCACCAGATAATGCCCTGTATTTTCAGTTGATTACAGACGCATTTTTGTCGTGTACCGTATGTGTACCAGAATAGACGGCCCGCATCAGATCCGTAATGCGACGCTGCCGCGCCTGCGACCACTTCGCGCCGTGGCTAATGTACTATTCAGAGGGGAAACTATGTCAGACTCCAATCCGTGCAAGAGCAATCGTTCTTCGTGGCATGTCGCGGTGGCTGCTGAGGCGATCGCTGCGGCACAATTTGCTAGATGTGGATTCGACGTGTCGGTTCAGTATGGAGCGGACCAGCCTGAATACGACCTGGTCGTGGCCAAAGGCGAAAGTCTCCTCAAGGTTTCGGTGAAGGGTAGCCAGGACGGTGGGTGGGGCCTGACACAGTCCTACATGAAGAAAGCCACGGAACGAAGCGGGAAGCGAGGTGACTACCTCGGAGCAATCGATCTGTGGCTGGAGCGGCACAGCTCTTGCACGGTGTTTTGCTTCGTTCAATTCCAAGGAGTGGACGTGGATCAATTGCCGCGCATCTACTTGGCATCTCCAAAGGAAGTCGCTCACAGGTTGCGGCAAACCGCAAAGGGGCGGGGCGACTCGATTCTCTACGAGAATTGGAAATGGACATCTCGCGCCCACGGGGCCGGAACCACAGAAAAGCTCCCCTCGACTTGGTGCTTTTCGATCCAACGAGTTCAAGAGCTTTTGGAAAAAAGGGGACAGGACCCAGTTTCAATTGATTGAGGGCGCGTTTGTCGCGTGAATGTCATACGTGCCCGGATAGACGGCCCGCATCAGATCCGTAATGCGACGCTGCCGCGCCTGCGACCACTTCGCGTAATGCTTCCGGACGATCGCCGGACTGATGCCCAGAATGTCCGCAACGTCCTGCTCGGTGCCGCCCTTCACCAGAATGTCCGTAGCGAGCGTGTGGCGGAACCGGTGCGCGTGGGCACCCTTGACCCCCGAGAGCTTGAACACGGACGCGAGTGTACGTTCCGCGGTGCCTTTCGTGGCGCGCTTGGACATGATGCCATTCCAGAAGAAGTGTCGAGACTTGCCGACCGTTCCACGTGGGCAGGGTAGGGAATCGAGCGCCGCCTGAAGTTCGGTCGGAATCGGAAGGAACACCAGGCCGCCCGTCTTCTGGGTGTGCAACAGGAGTTGACCGCCGTTGATGCGGCTGCGCTCTAGCGTGATCGCATCCGTGATGCGAAGTCCCGTGTAGCGCAGCACCAGGATGAGCGCACGCGCCCGCAGGCGTTCATACGACCCGCGCCCGATGGTTTCGCACGCCGCCAGCATCTTAGCCACCTCCGCGGCCTCGTACGGAACCACTTCGGGTGGTCTGATGTTCCGCGGCGCTTCGCTCTCGGTGGCGGGATTTTCTGTGATCCATCGCCGCTTCAGGCAGAACTTGAAGAAGTACCGCAGGCGTCCGAGTTCCCGCAGGGTTGCGAGAGGTCCGAGCTTCCGGCCCGTGCGGAAGGCGTCAAGGTGTTCGAGTGTGATCTCGGATAGATCCGAAAGGCCCTCACGTTCGCAATACGCCCGCAGTTCCCGCATCGTGACGGTAATCTTAGCCCGTGTTGCCAGCGCCCGGTCCTGATAGTGCTCCTCGAAAGCGGCCGTCGCCTCCGCGAGCGCCTTGCAGCGGGGCGCGTTCGGGTCCTCAAGCGCCGCCAGTTTCCTAATTGCCCTTTGCCAGTCGCGCGTGCCCGCAGACTTGCGGAACCGCTTGCCGTGCAATTCACCATCTACCCACACCGGGCATGAGCACTTAACATAACCCGTTCCCCGGCCCCGATGTGGGCATGTTTTACCATGCCTCCGGTACAGGTTCAGCATGGCCCGCATTGTAGATGATTTCCTTCCCATCGGCAACTTTCCCCTTTCCTGAGCAGCCCCCTAACAGCATTCCAGGTCCCGTAGCACGCGCATAGCAACGCTTTTCGGAATTCTGAGCGTAAGGTATTCGCGCTTCCCGCTCCGAGCACTTGCCCTGCCGATTCTCACTACCCCAGGCTCATCCACAAACATCCGCCGAACCGTGCTCTCACTCACCTTCAGCAACTCCGCAAGATCCCCCACGGTGTAAAACTCTTCACTCCCAAAGTCCACAGCGGGCTTACCGCTCCCAAGTCCTAACGTCATCTTTCTCTACCCCCCACTTCCCAGCCACGACGCCGCGATTGCCCCGTACCGGCCTCTCAATCGTCTTCACAAACGCTTCACGTGCCATATCCACCGTTCTCCTTCACGCTCACTCCAGGAAGACGCGCCACCCTGCTAGGCGCTGACACCCTACGCTTCCTAACCCTGGTATATCTCCGGAACATAATGCCCCCTATCCTGCCCTCCCGCATCTGTTCCCTAAGCCACCTACATAAAAGGTCTCCCCTGATTCGAGACTTCCCTGCAAACCAAACGAGAACCTCATGGGAAAACTGTTCCCCCACTGGAATTCCACGCAGCCACTTATCTAGCTTCACCCTTGCAGGAACGCGCCGTTCCCCTACACGCTCCCTAAGCTCCTTTTGCCTTTCCTCTAGTGACGTTCTATTTCGTGCCATTTGTCCTCCGAGCTTGCAACCCCGAGGCGTGGCCAAGGTCGCCTCTTTCATCCTGGGGTTTTTCTGCACATTCTCACATAATATATATCTATATCAATCACTTCCCTTGTGCATTGACATATGCAATCACTGTGCAATGCACTCTCACATTGCACACCGACTGCACAAGCGATTGCACACGTCATCTTATTGAGTCTTCTCCACTTATCGCCCGGCGTGCAAATACTACGCCGACTCCAGGCCCTCCCACTCATCCAGTGTATCCGCGCCGCTCCCCGCAATCACTTCATACTTGCCCACGCTTGGGTGCCGCGCTAACTTCCGGTCTACCAAGGACCTTAACCAATCCATAACACGCCTTTTCTTGTACCCCTTACGCTCTCCCCACTCCACAGCTTCCCAGGTTGTAAAGACAGTACGGTCTTTCAAAAAGCCACTCATCGCAAAATCGATTCCCCCACCCCGCTCGCCTGGTCCCTCCCCATCCTGGTTCTGCCGATACGCCAGCTTCACCGTACCGTTATCATCTTGCTCAAACTCATAAAAGTGGGTTTCCGAAGGGCCATCACGCAGTAGGATTCCGACGCGCCGCCCCTCCTCGTTGTCAGTACCAGGCTTGTTCTGGTCAATGTTCCAATGCTCCATAAAGACTATTGTTTCTGAGAATGACGGCCAGGCAACGCTCCCAAACAGCCTTTGACGGTCGAGTTTGTACCCCTCCCCTGGTTTGCTTTTACCCTCATGCACTGTTCCAATCACCGTCAGGCCGTGCTTTTGGCACCCTCTGGAAATATCCTTCAAAAACTCTGCTACGGTGTTGTAGTCCGACAGCTTCCCCTTGGGCACGAGTGTTCCCAACCCCTCGATGAACACAACAGGCGCTTCATACTTTACTGCCCGTCTAATAATCTCATTCACTCCGGTTATATTGATATTGTCTATTGAAGAGATCACTACACCGTTTGCAAACTCCAGCACTGGTAGTCCCTGATCTACCTCCCTATATGCGATGCCAAGCAGCTCCAGCTTCACTCTTACACTTGCCAACGATCGGTCACATGCCACATACAGAAATCGCTGAGGATAGCTCTTACGCCCTAGCACATCACGCCCTTCACTCCATTCCTGAATCATCAGTAGCAGCCACGTAGTCTTGCCGGAGCCACTAGTTCCGGCCACTAAGTGCACTTCACAGACCCTGAAGATGTCCTGGACGACGTATTGATGATGGCGCGGAATCGCTTGCGCCGCAGATGCTTCCGTGATAAGATTTGAGTCAGCCATAGGCTAGTCCAACACACAAATGAGCGGGACCTTCGCGGCGAGGGTCCCTTCCTTCTTCCACCTTAAACCGAATCTTCCCGGAGTTCCAGCGGAATTTAGTGAGCAGAGGGATTTGTGCGCCCGCCCTCTTGAAACCGACGCTTTCATGGGTTACGCTTGTCCAGGAACGCGACGACATAGGTCGCGCCTCCCGATTAGGTGTTGCCGCCGCCCTATAATAGGCTACAATCCGCGCGCGCGAGAGGAAGAGTTAAATGCTGTGGACAACACGGTTCGTACTAGATAAGGAGCGCAGGATCTATCACAGGCCCGAGTGTGAGCATATAAGCAGCGTGATGGACATTATTAAGCTGACTGATAAGAATCGCAAGGCCGCTATTAGCCTTGTTGGGATGACTCCGTGTGCGTACTGCAAGCCTGGGTTGTTTCGGGTGGAACTCCAGATGCGGTGTCTGGAGTGTGGAGCTTCGGATAGGTACTTGGGCGAGGAAGTAGCCTATGCACGACCCGCTAAGGTTAAGAACGGCCCTCCCACCGTAGTTATTTGGGCGAAGTGCTTGCGTTGCGGGGGGTTTACTATGAGATTTACGAGCGTTGTTGGGGCATGGTACAGGGAATGGGAGAGAGAGAACTCAGATAGGCCGAGGAGGAGAAGTGGCTATGGGCGAAGACGTTAACGCAAGGGCAATTAGGTTGTGCGGGACTGGGATGAAAGTAACGGGATCGAATAACGGTGACTGGAACCTTTAGGTTGGCGCGTGTCGCAAGGAATTCGGGATGACCAGGGCAGCAATTTACGCAAGAGTTTCCACCGCAGATCAGAACTGTGAATTGCAGCTGAACGAACTGCGGGAGTACATCATTCGTCACGGTTGGGAGAACGCCGGGGAATACGTTGATACCGGCTGGAGTGGCGCTAAGGCCAGCAGACCAGAATTCGACCGGCTAATGCAGGATGCGGGAAAGCGGAGGTTTGACGTAGTTCTCTGTTGGAAGCTAGACCGGTTCGGAAGATCCTTGCTGAACTGCAAATCAGCCCTACAGCAACTTCAGGCGCATGGTGTCCGGTTCATCGCTACCAGTCAGAACATCGACACGGACGAATCGAACCCGGCCGCGCGATTTCTGCTCCACATCCTGATGGCCGCGGCGGAATTCGAACGGGAGTTGATCCGGGAACGCTCCCAGGCCGGATTGAGGCGTTACCGCCAGGACTACGGCGCTGGCAGGGTGGGCAAGGAAACCCGAAGCCGATCCGGGAAGAATCTTCCGGTGGGCAGGCCCAAACGGGTGTTTGACCGGCAGAGGGTGAGGGAACTCCGCAGCCAGGGCCTCAGCTATCGCCAGATTGCCTCAAAGTTGAGCCTGGGAGAGGGGACGGTACGTCGGGTCCTCCGGGATTCCGTTCGCCCCACAGAGACGCGCCAAAACCCCGTGGCAGGGATTTTATGAGCGACACGCGCTCTACTGGACTTCCGGCGACGCCAGGCCCCGCGCCACAAATTCAAGTTTTAGGCGCAAACCGGAAGCGCGTCATGAAGACAAAACCACCCTTCCCACTTTCGGACCCATTGCGGCAGGCCATCAGTGTAGCCGGGGGAGCCATTGGACGGCGTTTCAGCAAAGAACTGACGGACAGCAGGGCGGCCAATCAGTGTATGCGGCTGTTTAGGGCCGCGCTCAAGCCCCCTAGCCCCAGAGGGAAGAAACGATACCGAGAGATCAGCCTTGCTTACCAGCTATATAAAAGAGCGAAAGAGGCCGATGGGAAAGTGAATTGGAGCAAGATAGCCAGCACCGTTCTTGCTGACCGTTGGTCTACACTGGACTACGCCGACAGATGCTACCAGCGGGATCGGCTTAGGCAAGGTGTGAGGATGCGCCGCTTGCGGGAAAAGCTGAAGGAACAAAGCCAGTTACTTACTGTGCCCGAAACATAATCTGTTTTGAATTTGTACGTCGTTCCACTTCCATTCTTTCGTTGTAGTATCGCAGCGTGCCGAGACGTAAGCCTCTAACCCGAGACGAAGTAGAAAGGAAACGATTGCAGGCTGTGGCATTCTTAGAGCGACTAGGTAGGGATGAGGATGCAGAAGCTTTCGAGCAGATGTCAACTCAGGAATATGCCGAACATCGCGGGATAGAGCTTGCGAATCCCACAACAACTAACAACGAAAGGGTGGTATCTATTATGGCAGAGAGCGGATCAACAAAGGCAGACTTGCAGGATGCTATCGATCAGGCTTGTTCCGTGTTGGAGGATGCATATACACCGGAAGCGAGCAGAGAGGAACTAGCGGAAGCGATAGGCAAGGCCCTGGATGTCTTGCAGGGAGAGGATGAGGACGAGGACGAAAGCGGCGACGAAGACAACGGCGACGATGCCGAGGACTGATCGAGGCCCGGCGGTGCGGGCAGTCGCGCAAGGAAGCCGGCCAGGTCACAGACCGTGCCCTCCGGTATCGTGCCCACCGCTACCCGCCACCGGGCCAGCAAATCTGCGCCTTTTGCGGAAGCCGCCGCTACGTTGAAGTAGGCCACCTGGACGGCTACGAGGAGAACACCGCGCCGGAAAACCTGATCTGGAATTGCCGCGCCTGCAACACCCGCCTGGGCGTGGTTTTCAAACGCCTGGGCATGGGACGCCGGACCCGCCAGTACAACCCCGCATCGCAGGGCGCGACCAGCCTGGGCCAGTGGCTCACAGCCGTATTCAGCATGAAGGGGGAATCCGACCAGATGACAGTACCGGCAGCCGTGGAGATGATCCGGGCCACCGCGCCCGAGCAGCGCTCCGAATTCGCCAGCGAGATTTGGGCTAAGAGGCGGGAGAGGGGGACCGAGCGGCGGGATGTGGTTCCATTTTAAGGCGCTTCGATACCAGAAGATAACCAAAGTATATAGATACCAGCCTGGACAGTCCATTACAATCACTGGAGATTCCGGCTGCGCGCATGATCGGAGACGCTCGTACAAGGTCGCCGACATTTCGGCCCGACAGGAGGATTCCGTGAAACGCGGTTTCGGAGCTTATACCATGGTCTTTCTGGGCTTCTGCCTGGAGAGCGCCCTCGTTGCACAGGCGATTGCACCGCGCACCTTCCGTGCTATCGCTGGCGAAACCCGCACGGCGGCCTTGCATGACGGCGTCCCGCTGATGACGGCTGTCACGTCCACGCGGACCACACCGGCGCTGGAATTCCCCATTCGCGTCTTGACGACGGTCGCGCCCGAATCACCGGGATTAAAGCTCGTGATACCGCCCGCGACGCCGCCGGGCGAGTACACCGTCGAAGTAACGGGACGCGATTCCGGCGGCAGGCCCTTGTCGGTGACACTTCAGGTGACGGTGGATGCCGTGACTGTCGAGCCCGCGGTCGTCGCCACCCGGCCACCCGCGATCCTGCTGAACGGGTTTCAGGTCATCTGCACGGATTACGCCAGCACGGTCGCTGCTTCGGCGGACACCTTCGACCAGCTCGCCACGCTGCTGCAGGACGACGGCGCATCCGTCCTTTACTTCAACAACTGCGCCTATGGTGACATTTCGATCGAGCAATTGGGCGCGCAGCTCGGCGTCTACATCGCGGGCCTGCGCTACACGGACGGCACGCCGGTTCCCCAGGTCGATCTTGTCGCGCACAGCATGGGCGGACTGATCGCCCGCGCCTATCTCGCCGGGAAATCCCAGATCTCGGGCGTATTCTCCCCGCCCATCAATCCCATGGTGCGGAAGCTGGTCACTATCGGAACGCCGCATTTTGGGTCGTTCCAGGCCGGATATATCGGCGTTCAGGAAAGCGAGATGGCTCTTGGCAACCAGTTCCTCTGGGACCTCGCGACCTGGAACCAGGGACAGGACGATCTGCGCGGCGTCGATGCACTCGCGATCATCGGCAATGCCGGTACCTACGGAAACGCGAGCAACGCATCTGACGGCGTAGTTTCCCTGACCAGTGGTTCACTCGGCTTCATCGAGCCGGACCAGCGTACGCGTATCGTTCCTTATTGCCATGTTCAGCCGAGTCTTCTTACGAACCTCGGTATTGGCATGAGCTGCTCCAATCCCGAGGGGATTGCCTATATCGACAGCCCCTCGCATCTCAGCGCGCAGATCGTGCGTTCCTTCCTTGCGAACACCACGGCCTGGGAAACAGTCGGCGGACCCCCAAGCCAGGACCCGTACTTATCCGTGAATGGCGGTTTGTTACTCGCTGCTAGAAACGCAAGTGATCAATACTACACTGATCTGAATTCTGTAACTGCGACGAATGCGAATCTGAACTTGACGCCGGGTCCCAGCAACTCGGTCGCAAGCCTGTTTTTCAATGAGTGGGTTCCAGCCAACACCTATGATTTTGCAATGAACGGTACCAACGAAACGCTCACGGGCACTTTAACAACCGGCGCGGGCGGCGGCATGGCGAGTTACTTTAAGCCGGGTCCTCTTATCTCCAGCGTACAGTCTTCGGCTATTTCAGGCCTTCCTGGCCGGATTGTGCAATCGGGTGGAATGATCGAAATCAGCGGTTCGGGCTTTGGGCAGTCGCAGTGCTCTACTTGTGCGGTCTGGGCGGGACCGGCATCGTTGCAGGTTTTGTCTTGGAGCGACCAAACGATTACGGTGATCTTGCCATCGAGTAGCGGTTTCGTTCGACTTGTTGTGGAAACTGCCTCCGGCAGTGACGAAATCAACATCATGGCAACCGGACTCAGTTTGGCCGGTTCGATGGCGCAGATCGCATCGGCCGGTGGCTGGGACACGTCGCTGACGCTGGTGAATCTCGGCACGTCGGCGGGCGACGCGCAGTTGAACTTCTTCGCCAACGATGGGAGCACACCGCTGTTGCCGTTCACCTTCCCGCAGCAGCCGTCGCAAGGAACGATTCTCGGCTCGACCTTCGACCAAACTCTCAACCCCAACGCCACGCTCATTCTCGACACGACCGGCGCCAGCCAGACGGCCGCGACCGGCTCCTCGCAATTGCTGACGAGCGGAAATATCGGTGCCTTTGCGATCTTCACGTACACGCCGAGCGGGCAAGCGGCGGTGGTGCCGCTGGAGACGCGCAACGCCAGTTCGTACCTGCTACCGTTCGATGACACGGGCCAGATCTCGACGGGTCTGGCGATCGCCAACGTCGCGGCCAGCGCGGCCGATGTCAACGTCATCCTTCGCGACGATACCGGCGCGCAGATCGGCACGGGTTCGATTACCCTTCCGGCTCAGGGCCACACTTCGCTCATGCTGACGGACACGATCAATGGATTCCCCGTGACGGCCGGCAAGCGCGGCACGGTGGAGTTCGACACCCCGCAGGGCGGTCAGATCAGCGTGCTCGGGCTGCGCGCGAACGCGATTCCGAACAGCACGAACTTTGCCGTGACCTCGCTGCCTGTGCTGGCCAGCGTCGGCACGGGCGGCGGCACCATGGCGCACATCGCTAGCGGCGGCGGCTGGCAGACCACGTTTACGCTGGTCAATACCGGCACGTCGTCGGCGACGGCCAGCCTGAACTTCTACGGTGACAACGGCAGCGCGGTTTCGCTGCCGCTGAGTTTCCCGCAGACCGGCGCGACCAGCACGGCCACGAATGTGAGCCAGAGCATTGCGGCGGGGGCTTCGCTCATCGTCGTGGTGCAGGATTCCGGAGGCACGACGTCAACGACCGGCTCGGCGGTGCTGACTACTAGCGGCAACATCGGCGGCTTCGCTATTTTCCGGTACAACACGACCGGGCAGGAAGCGGTAGTGCCGCTCGAAACGGTTAACGCGCCGTCCTACATTCTGGCGTTCGACGACACGGGCAGCCTGAGTACGGGCCTGGCGATAGCGAACGTGGCCGCACAAGCAGCCAGCGTCAATGTGATTATTCGGGACGACACGGGAGCGCAGATCGGCACGGGTTCGATTAGTCTCCCGGCGCACGGCCATACTAAGTTCATGTTGACGGACACGTCTTCGGGAGGTTGGGCGTTTACGGCCGGCAAGCGCGGCACGGTGGAGTTCGACACCCCTGCGAGCGGTCAGATCGCTCCGCTTGGCCTCCGCGCCGCCTCGATTCCCGGCGGCTTTACCGTCACCACGATTCCCGTGATGGAAAAGTAGCACCGCGGCTCCCTACTGGCAGATCGTCAAAAGGTCTGGGGCTGCCCCTATGAGCCTCCCGAGATTGCCGTCTGAAGGCCCTGCTGCCACCCCTACAAGGCTCCAGGAGGGGCTGACAGGCTCCAAGAGGTTCGGGTGCGCCCTTCGGTGAGCGGCTTCCCAACACGGCCCCAGGGGGTGTGTACCAAAAATGTACCAATCCCTGTCATTTCAGCCTTTCTAGGCATTCAGGGAGAACCTGGAATCAATAACTTGAGAGTTATCAGTGTGGGGAACAAGTTCAAGTCTCACCGTCCGCACCAACAACTCTTCCCCCGACCCGTCAGAGGCGAAGGTACGACCGGCGAACCGGTGATGGACCGTGTCTTTCGGCACGCCTCTCGAGCAGATCGCAGGTCTTACATTAAAAGACCTTAAATTCACATTAAAGTTCTTTTACCCTTCCCTAAGGTAGTGGCATACTGAATCAGCGTTTAGAGCCTGTAGGAAATCAAGGCGGGAAGGAATGGCATTCGTGGCGGACAGTCAATGCAAACGTTATGCCGGGGTGGTCCTGGCGGCGGACGATGAGCCGGCCGTGTTGACGGCCATCTGCCAGACCTTGAGAAGCGAGGGCTTTCGAGTTCTGGCGGCGTGTGACGGGGAGCAGGCCCTGGATATGCTCTGCTACTACGGCGACGAGGTCGATCTCGCGCTACTGGACGTGAGCATGCCCAAGATCGGCGGAGCGGAGCTGATCTCCCGGTTCCTGCCGGTGAGGCCGGACCTGAAGGCGCTCTTCTTGTGCGCTCATCCGGACGAAGCTCCCGCGAAGGAGCTCAGGCGCGAGGGGCGTTTCCGGGTCATCTACAAGCCTTTCACGCCCGACCTCTTGCTCTCCGTGGTGCGTACCTCCATGGACGGGTTGATGGTGCGGGAGGCTGCCAGCTAGATCTTTGACCGTGAACTCCGTTTCTTTACGGTAGCGGCATCTACCTGTAACTGAGCCGCGACCGTAAGGGAGCGGTAGCAACGCATCACGCGGTCGAGGTACTAGTCCGGCTCACCGCGTTCAAACTTGCCCGGGAGCGCCGGTGGCATGCCCGTTTGACCGAGGCGGGAACCACGATCTCAAGCGGCGAGGCTCGCGCCGGAGTCCCTCGTGCCGCGGGTGAGGTTCAGCGGTCTCCTCAGCTTGCGGGTTTCGAGACCCGGTGCTCCGGCAGCCTTCCTCGCACAGTTTAGTTTATCGGCCACGCCAGTTGTGCTCTTGCGATACAAACCCATCTAAAGTTTCGTCCCCGCCGCTCCGATAAGAAGCCCGTGCAGCCTTTCAGCCGCGGCTATAAGTCCGTTGCCGCTGCTCGCGGACGGTGTGCCGCCGCGGAGCTAGGGTCAGCCGGCTCAGCCAGCCGATGAGTGCAGAGAGAAGCGGAGAAGGGAGCACCGCGTTTCGCGGCCCGCACGTTCAGGAGATCTACTGGAATGACATCGCAAATGAGTCTCGCCCGGAAACTGATGGCCGGTTTCGGAGCGGTCTTGATACTCAGCCTTGCGCTGAGCGTTTCCTCGCTGACCTCGATCAACGCTCTCAAGGGCGAGATCGACCGCATTGCCAACGAGGACGCAGTGAAGGTGGACCTGGCCGGTCAGATA